>Ga0208277_1000294_pt1 | contig 30171 bp, 14 predicted proteins | sample ETNtaG_5_FD_185782 | JGI IMG/M metagenome (GOLD analysis project Ga0208277, IMG submission 185782) | Marine microbial and viral communities from oxygen minimum zone, Eastern Pacific Ocean - ETNP201406SV205 (SPAdes) (version 2) | ecosystem: Environmental > Aquatic > Marine > Oceanic ...
TATTTCATTTAAGTTTAAATGAGCCTTGCCGTCAAGTCGGGTAATTCGTTGTATTTCATAATTGAAATTAAAAATGGGACAGCTGACCTGCAGTTCATGTTTGAGCATTCTCAAAACTAAGTCCGAGGTTGCTAAATTTGTTTTTGTGATAATGACTGCGTCCGCACGTTTCCATTGTTTAACAGGCTCACGTAGCAAACCAAAAGGAAACAGATGTAGATTACCTAAGCCCTGTTCTGCGTCTATCAAAAGCAAGTTAAGATCCCGGTGAATTGCTAAATGCTGATATGCATCATCGAGTAGCAATACATCTGGATGGTCCTGTTTTTCAGCTAAATTCGCTGTAATAAATCGTGAACCACCTACATAGACGGGGACCTCCTGATTCCGCTGTGCCAGTAAATAAGGTTCATCCCCAAAAAAAGCTGGATCGATCTTGCTATCTTCACAAAAAAGTAACCTCTGCTGAGACGATTTGTTTTTACGTTTATAGCCTCTGCTTAAAATAACAGGTTGTTTTTTCAACCGTTGTAAATCCTTTGCCAGCAAATCAACAACAGGTGTTTTCCCAGTTCCGCCGATGGTCAGATTTCCTACAGAAATAACAGGTGTGTTAACACGGTTTGTTTTTAACCAGCCATTTTTGTAGGCAAGAAGTCGTAATAGAACAAAAATTTTAAAAACCTGTGACGTTACAAAAAGCAAAGGTTTTAAAAATTTGTTTGAAAAAATCATAGTTTCCATTACAAAGTTTTGTTGACATTTTTCATCTGGGAAAAAAGCTGGAATTGCTGTTTTATAATAGCAAAATAAACGTCTTAGAGTTACTAAACCCAACACATGATTGGAGCTCTTACTTGCATACTTATCTTTAAATAGGTTGAAGTAAAGGCAGATTTTAAGCTAAATCCCGTTATTATCGTGATTATTAATGTCCTCTAATCAAGCAAAGAGTCATCCTGAGTGTAATGCCAGTTTTCAACTCTTGCAAGCGGCTCGTTTTTCATTGACGATTTTGATTTGCAGAATGTTACGACTATTAATTTCTGCTTCCACGTTATTCAATGCGACTATCACTAGCTATGAAAGTATAATACCTTTTTCATATAACTCTGCAGCAAAAAACCTATGTCAGCACCATAATAGATAAGACATTTTTTCGAATTACTGAGGTTAAATGATGCTCAGATGTATAAATTCTTTAAGAAAATGTATTGTTAATTGCACAGCAATGAATTAGGTTTCCAGATGGACAGTTCAATACCATTAGGGAATTTTAAAAAAAATTTAACCTTAAGTTAGAGATAATCATGCAAAAACTAATTCGACGTCCAGACATGTGGATCACTCTCTTGTTGTTTCTATTGATGATTCCAGCAGAGCGAATGGAGCTTTTTTCTTCCCTAGAAAATTGGCTGCTAGGTAACAGACATATTGTCCGCTTAAATACTTTAGAACCAGAGAAGACTCAATTTGCATATGATGATATTATGATTGTAGATACTGAGGAAACATTCTTTGATGAGTATGGTAGCTGGCCACTTAAACGCTCTGATATTGCAAAACTGACTACAAATTTAAAAAGGCTTGGTGCAAAAGTAATTGCGCTTGATATGTTGATGGATTTTCCAAACGGATACGATGAGGATCCTATTCTGGCGGAAGCCTTGAAAAATTCAGGAAATACGGTTGTTGTTGCGCAACTTGAATTCGGTGGTGATGGTAAATTCAAAGAAGTAAATTATCCAACCGAAACTTTAAAAGCTGCAACAGAAAGCGGTTACACAAACCACACTTTGATCGGGAATAAGCTTTCACGAGTACGCTTTTTTCCAAAAGAGATAAAGGATACTAATGTCTGGCCTTTTGCAATAAAAACACTCGCTATGTACAAAGGAGTTGAACCTCAGCTAAAAAATGGACAGCTCATAATCGGAGACATTGAAGTACCTCTGGATCCTTTTAATGATTTGTGGATAGATTTTCCTTCACTCCCACCAATGGCAACTTTTCTAGCAAAAGATACCCCTGCAGGAATTTCTGCGGCTGAAGTTTTGTTGGAACTTGAGGATATTCCGGATGATGAGTGGGACGAAGAAACTGAGGATCTTCGAGAAATGATCAGTGGAAAAATTGTTTTGGTTGGAGATACATCTGAAGTTTCTCACGATATCTTTACCAGTCCGATTGGAGAGGTTTACGGGATTGAGTTTCTAGCGAATACAATCATGACATTGATGAAAAATGCACCGATACGTCCTGCTAGTTCACAAAGTGAAATACTGGTGCTTTTGATACTTTTCATATGTTTCGTAATTGTTGCACTGATTCCAAAATATGAAAACCTATTGTTTCTGCTAATCATTATAGCCTATGCAGGATTTGGTTTTTTCACTTATATATATTATGGTGTCGCTTTTTCCATGAGTTATGCGCTAATTTCCTGTGTGCTTAGCACAGGCACCATAAACCTCTACCTGTTTATGATGGAACGCAAGCAAAAAGGATTTATTAAGGGTGCTTTTTCACAATATCTTTCTCCCACAGTTATTGATCAAATTGTGGAAAATCCAGAGATGCTGCAGCTCGGTGGTGAAAAACGTGAAATGACGCCATTTTTTTCGGATATACAAGGTTTTTCAACTATTTCAGAAGGGTTGACTCCAGAAGAATTGGTTCAGTTGCTCAATGAATATTTGACAGCTATGTGTGACATCATTTCTTCACATCAAGGTACAATAGATAAATTTGAAGGAGATGCGATCATCGCATTTTGGGGGGCACCTTTAAATCTGCCAAACCATGCCACGGTAGCCTGTCATGCAACTTTAGAAATGCAAAAACGAGGTGAGGAACTTCGTAAAATGCTGCGTGAACAGAGCCGCCCCCTTCTTTTCACCCGCATGGGCTTGAACAGCGGTCCTGTTGTAGTAGGGAATATGGGTTCAGCAGAACGGATGGATTACACCATGATGGGTGATGTTGTAAATTTGGCCGCAAGGCTTGAAGGCGCGAATAAATTTTATAAAACTTTCAGTATGATTTCCGGCAGTACTTATGAACTTGCAAAAGATGACATTGACAGTCGTCTGTTGGATATAATAAGGGTGGTTGGTAAAAATGAACCTGTTCCTGTTCATGAATTACTGGCCCGAAAGAATGAAACAAGTAGCGAAATGAGCGGAGTAGTTGAACAATATCAGAAAGGTTTAAAACTCTATCAGGACAGAAATTTCAAGGATGCAATTTCGGAATTTGAAAAAGTCTTAGCCATCGATTCTGAAGATGGCCCTTCCCAGACTTATATTAAACGCTGCGGGATGTTCCTTGAGTCTCCCCCCGAAAAAGACTGGGACGGTGTTTTTACTTTTACAGAAAAAGGTTGAATCAGAATAACAGATGAAACAGCGTCTTGATCGACTGCTAGTAGAGCAAAAACTCGCGCCTTCCCGAGAAAAAGCTCAGGCCTTTATAATGGCAGGAAAAGTTAGAGTTGATGGTCAGCCTGCAGTAAAATCTGGACGTCTGATCAGTAATGAATCATTTATAGAAGTACTAGGTAAAGACCAGCCTTATGTCAGTCGCGGAGGGGTTAAACTTAAGACTTCCTTAGAACATTTTGATGTTGATCCACAAGGTCTTGTTGCACTGGATATTGGCGCTTCAACAGGGGGATTTACTCATTGTTTGCTGCTATGTGGAGCAAAAAAAGTTTTTGCAGTAGATGTAGGTTACGGCCAGCTCGCATGGGAATTGCGACAGGATAGACGGGTCAAGTCAATTGAGCGTACAAATATCCGCCACCTTGAATTTGAAAAACTTGGTGAAAACGTAGACCTTGTTGTTATCGACGTTTCCTTCATTTCACTGAGGTTGATTTTTCCAAAAGCCCTAGAATTTCTTAAACCTGGCGGAGCTCTAGTAGCATTGGTCAAACCACAGTTTGAAGCAGGTGTTGACGATGTTGGCAAGCGTGGCAAAGTAAGCGACACCGGTGTACATGAGAAAGTCCTTAAAACTCTAAAAATTGAGGCTCGGGAACAGGGTTTCATTGTAAAGGGGCAAACAAAATCTTCAATTGTGGGTAAAAAAAGCGGCAATGAAGAATTTTTTCTGTGGCTACAGAAACCTCAAAATTCAGACTCAGACAAGTAATGAGCAGTGATCCCACAGAACTTGATCTACCACCGGACCAGACTTTTCTTCGCGTTTCTCTGGAACAGATAGTCCCAAATCCTCAGCAGCCCCGCAAACAATTTCCGGATAAATCACTTAAGGAACTTGCACAGTCAATAAAGTCTCAGGGAGTTCTGCAGCCTTTGGTTGTCCGTAAACATCCGAGTCTGGACAATCGTTATGAACTGGTTGCCGGAGAACGGCGCTGGCGTGCGTTAAAACAACTTGAAGTAACTAAGGTCCCGGTAATTTTAAGGAAAGTGGATGATGACGAACTTCTGGAAGTAGCACTACTGGAGAATATCCAGCGTGAAAATCTGAGTGTCATCGAAGAAGCCCAATCTTATCAAGATCTCCTACAAAGTCACGGGTACACCCAGGAAGAACTTGCCCTGCGAATTGGAAAAGACCGTTCCACAATCGCCAATCAAATGCGTTTACTTCAGCTTCCTTCGCCCCTGAAAAATGATCTTGAAACGGGCCGCATTACGGCGGGACACGCCCGCTCAATTTTGGCACTTCCTGGCTCCGCTTTTCAGTTGGAAATGAGGGAACGTCTTTTAGTGGAGTTATGGTCTGTCAGGGAAACTGAACAACAGGTCAGGTTGAAGCTAGATTATCTTGCAGTCAGTCCGAAAAAACAGGATGATAAAAATTCCACACTGGCTAATTCATCCGAAAATCAGCTTTCAAAAGAGGTAAAGGTAACACATTTGCAAAATCTTGAGGAAGAATTGCAGCGTCGACTGAGAACACGTGTGGAGATAAAATACCGTGAAGGCAAAGGGCAGATCAAGATTGATTATTTTTCATTGGAAGAATTCGAACGGCTCTATGATTTGCTTACTTCTTCCTAATTTATTAGAAAAAAAGTTAATGAAAAACATTTGATAATGTATTTTACTTTTTTAGGTTTTATTGTATAATATTATTGGTTATAATTAATTTTTGGGAATTATTTCTAATATTTTCATACATTCGCAATTAAAATTGGAGATTATTATGAGATTGGGATCTACAACAACACTTGGCCGCGGCGTTGCTGCCGCAGCTTCTGTTTCAACAACAGAAAGACTGGTTTTTATAAAAAAAGTATACAGCCTGCTTGCCCTGTCAATGCTGACAGCTGCGGTTGGAGCATATTTAGGTTCCGGTCCACTTTTCCTTTTGGTGGCACCAAATATGATGCTTTTCTTTATACTTCAAATTGGACTTATATTTTTTGCTTCTTTTGCGGCCCGAAAGCCCGGTTTAAATATTATTGCTCTTTTTAGTTTTACAACTGTTTCGGGATTAACATTAGGACCTCTGCTAGCAAGAGTAGGCCCTACCATCGCTGCAGAAGCTTTCGCCCTAACAGCAATCACCTTTGTATGTCTAAGTCTATATGTAGTATATTCTAAAAAAGATTTCAGCTTCATGTCTGGATTTTTAATGACAGGACTTATTGTCCTCGTCGTAGGAGGATTACTAAATATGTTCTTCATACAAAGTGGGATGATGCACTTCGTAATGTCAGGTGCAAGTGTGTTACTGTTCAGTGGGTTTATCCTATATGATACCTCAAATATTTTGCGCTACTATGGAACAGACGAACATGTCTCTGCCACTCTGGCTCTGTACCTCGACGTGCTAAACCTGTTTATTGCACTTTTAAGTATCCTCGGAATCATGAGCGATGATTAAAAGAAAGTTGCTTTAAAGTGAACGGGAATACAGAAATAAGTTCTCTATTCCCGTTCTATCTCTATTGTGCATCAAACTTTAAAATTCCTTCCCAAAATTTAAGTCGCTTAGCTTTTATTACTCCAAATAGGAACCCTTGGGAAATTTACATCAGTTTCTTTAACTTCTGGTATTCCAAAGGTTTTGAGAACAATCTAAAAGAATTTTAAAAAAAATTAAAAATATATTTGCTTTTCCATAGAGAAAGAATTATATTTAAGGGTTAGATTTGAAGATGTCGTTTAAAAGATGGCATATTTAATCACAACTCCCTCCGCATGAGCCATGGCCATTATCCAAATGCATAACGAATATCAGGACCGAAATTGCAAATTTTCCACCATACAGAAAATAATACTGGAAAAGTGTCTCCGGAGAAAAAGAGGATCAAAGCTGCTCTTTTCCAGCTCCGGATTGTGTGACAAAACAATTCTGAGCTAAAATAAGACTCAAATTATAAGCCTGCTTTAAATCAAATATAGCAGCAGATAAGACCAACAAAAAACCCTAACCTTAGTCAGTTCTTATGCCTTCAACATTAGAAAATCGTCATCGTATTCGTAGATCTTTTGGAAAGCTATCTGCTCCAATCAAAGTTCCGCACTTGTTGAAAGTTCAATTAGAATCTTTTGAACGCTTTCTTCAACGTGACGTTCCGCCTGATCAACGAGCGGACAAAGGACTTGAAGCCGTATTCCGTTCAGTATTTCCTGTTTCTGACTTTAGTGGTTCCTCCACTCTTGAATATGTCCATTATCGTTTGGGAGACCCAAAATATTCAGTCGAAGAATGTCGTGTCCGGGGTGTTACTTTCGCTTGTCCTGTTAGGGCAGCTCTGCGTTTAATTGTCTGGGAAAAGGAAACTGAATCCGATGTAAAACACATTCGTGATATTAAAGAGCAAGACATATATTTAGGTGAGTTGCCGTTAATGACTCCAACGGGTTCTTTTATAATAAATGGAACTGAACGTGTGATCGTTAGTCAGATGCACAAAAGTCCAGGTGTTGTTTTTACACATGATAAGGGCAAAAGCAACTCCAGCGGGAAGATACTTTATTCAGCACGAATAATTCCGCAGCGCGGTTCATGGCTTGATTTTGAGTTTGACAAAAAAGATATGCTTTTTGTACGTATCGACCGACGCCGTAAATTTCATGGGACAGTACTCCTTAGAGCTTTGGGTTATACTGATGATGAATTACTGGAATATTTCTATCAGTTTGAAAAAATCGACTTAAGCGAGGTTAAAGCAGGACATGATCTTGAAAAACAGAATTTTTTTCGGATTATGGATCCAGAAATTATTCTAGACCAACGTCCACAAATCCCAATCTCAGATCCAAAATCCAACGAAATTCTGGTGAAATCCGGGCAAAGGATTAATAAGCGCTTATTAAAAAAACTTGAAACCGCAAAAATCTCACGCTTAAGAGCAAGCCTCAACGAAATAAAAGGCCGTATCATTGCAAAAACTATTTTCAAAGATGGTAATGAAGAAATACTTGTACCATGTAATACGCCTTTAACGACTGATTTATTGAATACTCTAGCAGAACATGGTGTTAAAGAGATTGAATTATTACACATCAGTCCGCAAAAGGCTGGCCCCGCTTTGCGTGATACTTTGGAATTGGATAAAGTGACTTCATCAGAACAGGCTCTGATAGAACTTTATAAAAAAATGAAGCCTGGAGATCCTCCCACTCTTGAGGCCGCTCAGTTGATGCTGGAGAATTTCTTCTTCAAAAAAGATCGCTACAGCCTCTCCAAGGTCGGACGTTTAAAGATAAATGAAAAACTGGAACTCGATGATTCACTTGAAAATACAATACTGACCAAGGTTGATATTTTGAAGACTGTTAAATATTTGCTGGAACTAAAAGAAGGTCACCCGAACAGGATGATTGATGACATTGATCACCTTGGCAACAGGAGAGTTAGAAGTGTTGGTGAACTATTGGAAACTCAATTCCGTATCGGACTGGTAAGGATGGAACGTACGATTAAGGAACGCATGTCACTCCAGGATTCAGAAACCATGATGCTACATGACATTGTGAACGCAAAACCGGTTGCGGGTGCGATTCACGAATTTTTTGGAAGCAGTCAGCTTTCTCAATTTATGGATCAAACAAATCCACTTGCTGAAATTACCCACAAAAGACGCTTGAGTGCTTTAGGACCTGGGGGTTTAACACGTGAACGTGCCGGTTTTGATGTTCGGGACGTTCATTCTTCTCATTACGGCAGGATTTGTCCGATTGAAACGCCCGAAGGACCGAACATTGGACTGATTGCCTCACTTGCTACTTTTGGTAGAGTAAATGAATTTGGTTTCATTGAAACACCTTATTTGAAAGTTGAAAACGGAGTTGTTACAGACAAAGTTGAATATCTTTCTGCAATTGAAGAAGAAAAATACAGCATTGCCCAGGCAAATTCCAAACTTGATAAGAAAAAATCCTTTATCAATGATTTCATTACATCACGAGTAGGTAGTGAATTCAGCATGGTCTTAAAAGAGAACATAGACTACATTGACATTTCCCCACGTCAACTCGTTTCTGTAGCAGCAGCCATGATCCCTTTTCTTGAGCATGATGATGCAAACCGTGCCCTGATGGGTTCAAACATGCAACGTCAGGGAGTGCCTCTGGTAAAACCTAAAGCTCCTCTGGTAGGAACAGGAATAGAACATCAGGCTGCTCTGGATTCAGGAAGTTGTGTAGTCGCAAGTCGTACCGGCGTTGTCGATAATGTTGATGCAGGACGTATTGTAATTCAGGCAGATGTTGATCTTTCAAGCGAAGACACGATTGTTCCGGCAAACGTTGATATTTACCATTTAATTAAATACCAACGCTCAAACCAAAACACTTGTATCAATCAGCGCCCTATTGTCAACAAAGGAGATCGAGTTAATGCAGGTGATGTCATTGCAGATGGATCATGTACAGAAAGTGGTGAAATCGCATTGGGACAAAATATCAATATAGCTTTCATGCCATGGCGAGGTTACAACTTTGAAGATTCGATTTTAGTCTCACAACGTTTAATGCATGAGGATACTTTTACTTCTGTGCATATCGATGTCCTTGATACAGTTGCCCGTGACACAAAATTAGGAAAAGAAGAAATCACTCGTGATATACCAAACGTCAGTGAAGAAGCACTTAAAAATCTCGACGAAAGCGGAATTATTTCGGTTGGTACAAGTGTAACTTCAAAGGATATTCTGGTTGGGAAAGTAACACCAAAAGGAGAAACACAACTTAATCCGGAAGAAAAGTTGCTACGCGCAATTTTTGGTGAAAAAGCCGGAGATGTCCGTGACACTTCTTTACGTGTTCCTCAAGGTGTTGACGGAGTGGTAACTGATGTTGTAGTCTTCAATCGAGAGGGTGTTGAGCGTGATGAGCGGACTAGACAAATTGAACAGGAACTGCTAGCACGTTATGAAAACGACCATTTTGACGAAATACGTATAGTTCACAGCAACCTCGTGAATCGTATACTTTCTGTTGCCGAGAAAAAAACTTTCTCTGCTGATGTGCTGTCCGTGCAGGGTGAATTACTCGCCTCAAAAGGCACAAAGATAACCAACGAGATACTGCAGCAAATTCCCTTAAATTCAACTGACGGGATTCAGGTTACCGATAAAAAAATCAATCTCAAAATTGGAACATTTGTACGCAATGCCCTCCAACAAATGTACCTGCTAGAAAATGTATATCAGGATCGTTGTGAGAAAGTTTCTAAAGGAGACGATCTTCCACCAGGCGTAATCAGAATGATAAAAGTTTATATTGCTATCAAACGTAAGCTTTCAGTTGGTGACAAAATGGCAGGACGACATGGAAATAAAGGTGTGGTTTCTACCATCCAACCTGTCGAAAATATGCCCTATATGGATGATGGTACACCTGTTGATATTGTGCTTAACCCTCTTGGAGTTCCTTCCCGAATGAATGTCGGACAGGTGCTTGAAACGCATCTGGGTCGCGTAGCAAATGGGTTGGGGAAAAAGATTGCTGAGTTTCTTCAGCAAAATAGTCCTGCAACCCAGATTCGTGAATTTCTAAAAAATATCTATGAATGTGAGATTACGCAAAAACATTTTAATTCAATGGATGATGATACATTTTTGGAGTTTGTGCAAAAGTATAAACCCGGAATTCATATGTCAACTCCAGTTTTTGATGGTGCAAAAGAAAAAGACATCCATCGGATGGCGGAACTGGCCGGGTTATCAAAATCTGGACAAGTATGGCTTTATGACGGGATGACTGGTGAACGCTTCAGTCAAAAAGTGACTGTCGGTTATGCATACATTATGAAGCTACATCACCTTGTTGATGAAAAAATTCATGCGCGTTCGATTGGTCCATACTCACTTGTCACACAACAACCTTTAGGTGGTAAAGCTCAATTCGGCGGTCAACGATTTGGTGAGATGGAAGTTTGGGCTTTAGAAGCTTACGGTGCCGCTTATACTCTACAGGAGTTGCTTACTGTTAAGTCTGATGACGTCTTAGGCCGTAACAAGATTTATGAGTCAATCGTCAAAGGCCGCCATCAGTTGGAAACAGGTCTTCCAGAATCATTTAAGGTGCTGATCAGTGAACTTAAAAGTTTGTGCTTGAATATTGAATTGCTTCAAAAAACAGAGGAAAATGACGAGGTAGATCCACTAGATGAAATAGAAGATAATGTAGAGACAGAAATTGTTCCTGGAAATCTTCTTCAAAAGATAGAAGCTTCTGATATGCCTCAAGAGCCTACTGAAGAAATAGAGGAAGAAGTTACAGCCTAAATTATAAATAATATAAACCTATAACCAACCAAACAGCAACTAAATATGGCGCTCAGAGATTTGTTTGAAATTGCAGAAAATCCGAAAAATTATTCGGCAATTCGGATAAAAATTGCTACTTCCGATGAAGTATCATCCTGGTCTTTTGGAGAAGTACGCACCTCGGAAACTATCAATTACCGAACGTTTAAACCAGAACGTGACGGTTTATTTTGCGGAAAAATTTTTGGTCCAGTACATGATTACGAATGTATTTGCGGAAAGTACAAACGTATGAAACACAGAGGAATTACCTGCGAAAAATGTGGTGTAGAAGTTATCGAGTCGAAGGTACGCCGTGACCGTATCGGAAATATCAAACTATCGTGCCCAGTTTCTCACGTCTGGTTTCTTAAAGGCGTACCAAGTAGGATTGCAACTGTTCTGGACATGATGTTAAGGGATTTAGAGCGAGTGCTTTACTTTGATGCATACATTGTACTCGAACCAGGAGATTCTGAACTGGAAGTGCTAGAATTGGTTGAAGAGGATCAGTACCGGGAATTGGAAGAGAAACATCCTGATTTAATATTGGGTATGGGTGCAGAAGCAATACAAATACTTTTACGTAGGATTGAATTAGAAGGACTTGAAAAGGAGTTGCAGGTTGAAATGCGTGAAGTTAATTCTGAAACCCGTCGTAAAAGGATTGCAAAAAGGTTAAAAGTCGTCAGCCAACTTTTAAAGTCAGGAAATGCGGTAGACTCAATGATTATTGATAATTTACCAGTCCTACCTCCAGAACTTCGACCTTTGGTTCCTCTTGAAGGGGGTCGTTTTGCGACCAGTGACCTTAATGATCTGTACCGCCGTGTAATTCATAGAAACAACAGACTTAAACGACTGATAGAATTGCGTGCTCCGGGAATTATTGTAAAAAATGAAAAGCGTATGCTGCAAGAATCTGTAGATGCTCTTTTTGATAACGGCCGTCGTGGCCGTCCAATGGTCGGTTCCAATAAACGACCACTCAAGTCAATCAGTGATATGCTTAAAGGTAAGCAGGGTCGTTTCCGTCAAAATTTGCTTGGCAAACGAGTAGATTATTCAGGACGTACAGTGATTGTCGTCGGACCTGAATTAAAACTACATCAATGCGGATTGCCTAAAAAAATGGCTTTGGAACTATTTAAGCCTTTTATTTTTCATAAATTGATTGATTATCAGGAAATTCATACAATTAAGAACGCAAAGAAAATCTTAGAAGAAAATCCACCGGAAGTATTCGCTATTCTGGAAGAGGTTGTCGGAGAACATCCTATTTTACTGAACCGCGCGCCAACTCTACACCGTCTTGGTATCCAAGCCTTTGAACCTATTTTAATAGAAGGCAAAGCCATTCAACTGCATCCATTAGTCTGTACAGCATTTAACGCTGACTTTGACGGTGATCAGATGGCAGTTCATGTTCCACTTTCTGTGGAAGCACAACTGGAAGCAAAAATTTTGATGATGTCAACAAATAATGTCCTTTCACCTGCAAATGGGAAGCCTGTGATGACACCGACTCAGGATATGGTGCTCGGTCTATACTGGCTTACCAGAATGCGTAAAGACGCTCTCGGAGAAGGGAAAATATTTTCCAACCGTGAAGAAGTTCAAGTTGCCTTTGAACATGGACGTATAGATTTGCAGGCAATGATAAAAGTCCGCATAGCAGATTTATTCGTGGGTGAGACAAATGAAAATTCTTCATTAGAAGAAAATAACGGACAGATTGTTGAATCAACATGTGGACGTATTTTACTGTCAATGGTAGTACCAAAAGAAGTGCCTTTTGAAACGATCAATGTGCATCTCAAGAAAAAACAAATGGCTGAACTCGTTGATGAGTCTTACCGTAAAGCAGGCAGTGTTAAAACAGTAAAGATGCTGGATGAGCTTAAAAATTTAGGTTATTCATACGCGACTAAAGCTGGGTTTTCAATTGGGATGGATGATATGGTTATACCAAAAGAAAAAGCCAGTCAGTTGAACAAAGCACAAGGAGATGTCAACCAAATTAACATGCAGCACCAGGATGGTCTAATCACTGATGGTGAGCGCTACAATCAGGTAATTGATATTTGGGCGAGAACAACAGAAAAAATTGCAGAAAAAATGTCAGCTGGACTTTCTGATGAAATCGTAGATGAAGAAGGCGTTCATAAAGTTAACTCAATTTTCATGATGGCGGATTCCGGAGCACGTGGAAGTAATCAACAGATGAAGCAATTGGCAGGAATGCGTGGTTTGATGGCTAAACCTTCAGGTGAAATTATTGAAACCCCAATTCACGCAAATTTCCGCGAAGGACTTAATGTTCTAGAATATTTTATTTCAACTCACGGTGCAAGAAAAGGTCTTGCTGATACAGCTCTAAAAACTGCAAACTCGGGATACTTGACTAGACGTTTGGTTGATGTCTCACAAGACTGCGTCATTCTGGAAGAAGATTGTGGCACACTGGATGGTATTGAAATGACTGCTTTAATAGAATCTGGAGAAATCATAGAACCGCTTGGTGACCGAATTTTGGGACGTGTTTTGCTGGATGATGTTATCGATCCTGATGCAGAAAATAAAATCTTGATACCTGCAGGAAAACTCATTAATGAACATGAAAGAGATATAATCCAAAAATCTAGAATTGAAAATGTCCGTATTCGCTCTGCCTTGACATGTATGACAGAAACAGGAGTTTGTCGAAGTTGTTATGGTCGTGATTTATGCCATGGTGGTCTAGTAAATTTGGGTGAAGCTGTAGGAGTGATTGCCGCTCAAAGTATTGGAGAACCTGGGACTCAGCTTACAATGCGCACCTTTCATATTGGTGGTACAGCAAGTAGACTTGCGGAACAGAACAAATGGGAAGCAAGTTTCAGCGGCATTCTGCGTTTCAGTGAACTTAAGGAAGTAAAAAACCGTGAAGGAAACTTTACAATTCTCGGACGTCGAGGAGAAGCAATAATTGTTGAAGGTGACAAAACTGTTCCAGCCACAAAATTAGTTGACCTTGCAAATGAAAGAGAACGTGAGAGACGTCCCTTACCAATGGGCGCAACTCTACTTAAAAGTGAAGGCGAATTTGTTGAGCAGGGTAGTTTAATAGCTGAGTGGGACCCCTTCTCCATTCCCATAATAACAGATGCAACTGGCATCGTTCATTTTCAGGATATCAGTGAAGGTGAAACCTTCAAGGAGCAAGTTGATGAAGTTTCAGGTGTTTCACGTAAAGTAATTCATGAATCTCAAAGTATGGATCAACGTCCTACAATTGCAATTCACAACAGCAAGAAAAAGACTATCATTCGTGAAAATAATACTCCAACAGAGTTTGCCTTACCTATTAAATCCGAATTGATGGTCGAAGATGGGTTAGAGGTACACGCAGGCGATGTTCTTGCGAAAATTCCAAGGGAACTCGCAAGGAACAAGGATATTACCGGAGGACTTCCAAGGGTAGCGGAACTCTTTGAAGCACGAGTCCCTAAAGATCAGGCTATTATCACCGAGATTGATGGAATTGTTGAATTCGACACTGATGTAAAGAAAAAACAGAGAATCCGCATCCGTCCAGAAGATGGTAAAGGTGATTCAAAAGAATATTTGATTCCACGCGGAAGACATATTACAGTTCATATGGGAGAATATGTCCGTGCCGGAGATCCACTGATTGATGGCTCACCAAATCCACATGACATTCTTGCTGTTAAAGGCTCAAAAGACCTGCAGAAATATCTGGTTGATGAGGTTCAACAAGTATATAGACTTCAGGGTGTTGGAATCAATGACAAACACATTGAAGTGATTGTGCGACAAATGTTAAGAAGGGCATATGTTGAAGATCCGGGTGATTCAACTTTACTCGTGGGTCAGGAAATCGCTCGTACAGAAATGAATCATATCAATCGTGAAATGGTTGCTGAGGGTCTTCGACCAGTTCGTTCAAAACCAAAATTACTTGGTATTACCAAAGCGTCTCTGAGTACAGATTCTTTCATTTCCGCTGCCTCTTTTCAGGATACAACAAAAGTGCTGACAGACGCTTCTCTAGGGGGGAAACATGATACTTTCCGTGGATTGAAAGAAAATGTGATCCTCGGAAGGTTGATACCTGCAGGAACCGGTTTTGATTCTTTCAGTGGTGTTGACTATGAACTAGGAGAAGGAGTAATTGATCCCGAAGAAATGCGTCGTGCAGCTGACGAAGCAGCAAGGGTAGCGCTCCAAAAGGCAATTGTGGAAACAAATGAAAATAAAAATAATGAAGATGCGCCTCTTGAAGAATCAGTTCCGGAAGCAGCATAATTCTTAGCAGGCATGTTTGGTCTATAGGATGCTTCAAGGCATAGAAACTCTTCACTTCACTCATAAAATGAAGGTCCGGGACTATGAGCTGGATCGTTTCGGAGTGATTAATAATGCTGTTTATCAGAACTACCTTGAGCACACACGCCATTTGTTTTTAGAGACAAACGGCGTCAGTATGAAAACTTTGATTGAACACGGCTACAGCCCTGTAATTACTAAGGCTGAAGTAGAATATCGTAGTTCATTACAAAGCAGAAATGACTTTGTGGTAAATCTTGAATTAACCTCTCTTTCCAAAATAAAGTTCATTTTCACGCAAGAAATCCGTAGCCTGCCAAGGAATACTCTGATCATCAGTGCAAAAATAACTGGTACCATCCTAAATTCTTCCAAACAACCATGCTTTCCGGATTCTTTTCAAAAATTGCGTTCTATCCTCACAACTGACAAAAAAACTAGAACCAAGTGAATAGTATGATTTCAGAAAAGCAGCTTGCTGCTGAAGCTGCAGTAGAATATGTAAAAGACGGGATGATAGTTGGCCTTGGAACGGGCTCAACTACTGAGTTTGCTGTTAAAAAACTTGGTGAAAAGGTACGAAACGGTCTGGCTATAAAAGGAATCCCTACATCAGTAGTTACCAAAAAACTGGCAGAAGAAGAAGCCATTCCTTTGATTGACTTTTCTGAGACAATGTACATAGACATCACAATTGATGGAGCAGATGAAATTGATAAAGATTTAAATATGATAAAAGGAGGTGGTGCAGCCTTGCTCAGGGAAAAAATTGTTGCCTCTGCCTCAAGAGAAGAAATAATTATCGTCAGCAGTGAAAAATTTGTAAATCAGTTGGGAAGTTTCCCGCTGCCTGTTGAAGTGATTCCATTTGGTTGGCAAGTAATTTTTAACCAGTTGGAAACTATGGGCGGAAGTCCGGATTTAAGACTCAATCAAGGCCAGCCTTTACTTACAGATCAAGGGAATTATATTTTAGATTGTCGTTTTAGGCAGATCATAGATGCGGTTCAGTTAGAGCAGCGGCTGAATATGATTCCGGGTGTTGTGGAAAATGGTTTGTTCACCGCTTTGTGTTCACGCATGATTATGGCAGATGGTGAAAAAATTGTAGTGAAGGAACTCGGCAAATGATGAGAAAGTAATCTGCATTTCAACACATTCAAAACTAGACAAAAAGAGTCGAACAATCTACTCTGGTAGCAGAGGATATTTAAGATTATTGAACAAAAAAAGGAATATTTATGACAATTCGTGTTGCAATTAATGGTTTTGGACGCATTGGCCGTATGGTAGTGCGTGCCGCGAATAAAAACCCAAATGTTGATATCGTCGCGATTAATGATCTTGTGCCTCCCGATAACCTCGCGTATTTACTGAAATATGATTCGACTCATGGGAAATTCGATGGTGACGTTCAGGCAGAAGAGAATGGCATCGTGATTGGCTCTAAGAAAATTGAGTGTAGTTCGGAGAAAAATCCCGCAGATTTACCCTGGGAGAAATTGAATGTTGACTATGTAATAGAATCAACCGGTTTGTTCACTACCAGTGAAAAAGCAGAAGATCATTTGAAGGCAGGTGCCAAAAAAGTTGTAATTTCCGCTCCCGCAAAATCTCCTGAAATAAGAACTTTGGTTATGGGGATCAACAACGAAAAATATGATCCAAATGTGGACAATGTTGTCTCCAACGCTTCATGTACCACTAACTGTCTTGCACCTATCGTTAAAATTGTATTGGAAAATTACGGTATTGAAGAGGGGTTGATGACCACAGTGCACTCTGTGACCTCAACTCAACCAAGTGTAGACGGTCCTTCTAAAAAAGACTGGCGTGGTGGGCGCGGTGGTTTTCAAAATATTATTCCAGCTTCTACTGGAGCGGCGAAGGCAGTTGCACTGTGTATTCCGGAAATTGCTGGTAAATTGACTGGAATGTCAATGCGTGTGCCTACTCCAAACGTTTCGGCTGTAGATTTGACAGTTAGACTAAGCAAGTCTACCAGCTATGATGAAATCTGTACTGCTATGAAATCTGCCTCGGAAGGTCCTCTTAAGGGAATTCTAGGTTACACAGAAGATGATGTGGTTTCCAGTGATTTCATTGGCAGCTCCTTCTCATCAATCTTTGATGCAGGTGCCGGTATCGCTTTGAACGATAAGTTCTTTAAGCTTATCTCCTGGTATGATAACGAAATGGGATATTCCTGTCGTTTGATCGATCTGATAGAATATATGGAACAAGCCTGAACATTGCCGAGATTATAGTTTTTCACCTTCTCGTTCCGCGTTACCTCATACTAGGCTTAACCCTATAGCACCCAGTTCTTCTTTTCAGCAACACTTTCATGAACAAGGTCGAATTAAAAGAAGTTGGTCTGGACATAGGTTTGGCGTTTTCCAAACATTTTTATAAAACAGACTATCTGCATTATGGTTATTGGCCGCAGGGACTTCCGGTAGAACCAGCCAATGTTTTTGAGGCACAGGAAAACTACGCGAATTTTCTACTTAAAAACATTCCTGAAGGAGTCAGCTCCATTTTGGATGTAGGTTGTGGTTCTGGAAAATTTGCAGAAAAAATGCTTGATGCGGGATACAGTGTGGATTGTGTTTCTCCAAGTCCGAATTTGACAAAACATGTTCGTAATAGATTGGGTGACCGCGCCGAAATTTTCGAAAACCGATACGAAGATGTTCATACCGAAAAGCATTATGATTTGATTCTTTGTAGTGAGAGTTTTCAATATCTACTTTTGGAAAAAGCAATTGAGCAGACAAAGAAATTTTTAAATAAGCAAGGATATCTGCTTATCTGTGATTTCTTCAAACGTGATGTCCCCGGTAAAAGTCCGGTCAGTGGAGGACACAAAATTAAACGTTTCCTTAAATATATGGAACGACAACCTTTCACTAAATTAACTGATCTTGATATCACCAAAGAAGCTGCGCCATCACTCGACATCATGCGAGATTTGATTCAGGAAGTCATCGCACCTACCTGGAATATTGTAGCCTATTACATGAGGAGCAATTACCCCCGTTTTACAAAGATGTTCAGTTTTGCCTTCCGTAAAAAAATCGCGCAGGCTCACCGTAAATATCTTTCCGGAAGTACCAGCGGTGAACAATTCGCCCATTTCAAAACCTACCGCCTTTTTCTTTACCAGCAAAAAGGTTGAAGCTTGCTTTCTGAATTGGTTTGAGCTCAGTTATAATTCTGAGATTAAAAATATTGCCCTGCTCCGTTTAGCTTGTCTTGAATATACCAAAATCTTACTGGACATAAAATTAAGCAAAAACATTCTTGAAAAACTATTTAGAAGCTAGAATGTCACGATTACTAATAAAACACATAATTTAAAGAAAATCATGAATGATTTAGAGACAAAAAAAGCTATCCGCATGATTTTGATCACGACATCCTTAGGCGGGATGTCATACCTTTCTTTTAATAATGGATTGTTGCTCGCCTATTTCTCTTATTTGGGCATTCCGAGCGCAACTATCCTAATCTTGCTGGCCCTTCCGCCCTTATCTCAATTTGTCTTTATGATACCCTTCAGCTATTTATCAGACATATACGGGAAAAAACTGATTGGAAATTTTGGCATGGTTTTATCAATAATTGGATTTTTCCTGATGGCTATTGCCAGTGTTTTTCCAGAGACCTACAGGACTTTGGTAGTCAGTCTAGGTGCTGGTAGCTTTGGTGCAGGCACTGCATTAATTATCGGAAACTGGTTTGCCCTACTTCACCCTATCATTCCTGAAAATATTCGGGGGCGGTTTTTTGGTCGTTTACGTTTGACCTGGCAATCGATTGGCATCATTTTCACTTTGGTGGTTATCTACATTTTGGAGCAGTATCCTACTCTTGGAATGTATCAAATTGTAATTGGGATCATCACGATCTTGATGGCATTAAGGATGATATACTATCAACTTATTCCAGAGTTGGATCAAATCCAGTCCAAAAAAGAGACATTTCGCAAATCTTTTTTAAAAGTTCTTGCCATTCCCGAATATTTGTCCTTTTGCGCATATTGTTTTTTATTGACTCTTTTTACCGGGGCCTGTCCGCAAATTTTCAATTTAATTGAAAAAGATGTTCTCCATTTAAGCAAGGTCGAAATAGTTTTTATTGGTAATTTATTGGTCGTCGGTGCCTTAGCCGGATTTATTTTAGGCGGCCGGATGGTGGATAGATTTGGAACAAAATATGTTTTTCTCTGGTGTCATTTTGGCTTTGGCTTAATACTGTTTTTTTTCATTTGGCGTGGAATTTTCCCTGGAGAAGTTCAAATAACCGTTGGAGTTCTAACTATTTTATTTGGATTAGTTCAAGCTGCTTCAAGCATTGCCATGACTTCAGAAACGCTTGTGCTGATTCCAGCGGAAAACAAATCACTGGCAACAGGACTATGGTTCACGCTCTACAGTGGGGGAACAGGACTTTCAGGTGTATTGAGCGGACAGGTTCTTGACCTTGGGCTTTTGAGTGACTCGTGGAATTGGTTTGGGCAGTCCATGAGCCATTACGATGGGCTATTGATGTTATTTGGATCGATGGTGTTGTTGATGACAGTCACACTTGGACTTATCCCATCGGTTATCAAAAAGACTCCTGTAGGCTGGATTCCGCAAGGTTCGTGAAACTATCCATAACAGCCATATAAAATTTTTTAAGAATTTTTCAGCGTTACTCTGAAGAATCTTCGATGGATTTCTTAAATCCTCTGGGAACTGACCTAGTCGTTTTCAAACCTAATTGTTTCAGCAACTCAGCCTGACGTACGACACTACCTCTGCCTTCACTCAATTTATTATACGCATTATCATAAGACGCATTGGCATCACTAAGTCTTTCACCAATCTTAACAAAATCTTCTAGGAAACCATTTATTTTTTCATAAAGTTTAGCTCCCCGTTCAAAAATATCTTTCACATTTTGAGCCTGTTTTTCCTGTCTCCAGACCTGATTTACAATCCCGACCACCATCATTAAACTAGCAGGAGTAACAATGATGATATTTTTGTTAAATGCATCAGAGGTCAAATCGTTATCAAGTTTTTGAGCAAGGGAGTAGGCCGATTCGATCTGCATAAACATGAGGACGTATTCATATGAACCGTATTCTTCGAATCCATCCTGATAACTTTTTGAAGATAATCCAAGGATGTGATTACGCACTGACTGGAGATGTTTTTTGGCGTAGGCTTTACGTTTTTCGTCATCCTCTTCAGACATATAATTGTTGTATGCTTTCAGCGAAACCTTTGAGTCCGCGATCATTATACGTTCATTCGGCAGTTTAATGATAAAGTCGGGACGTTGTTGAGAGCCATCTTCAGTTGTTATCTGGGTTTGTTTTTGATAGTGCTCACCCTCGATTAAACCCGCATTCTGCAAGCATTTTTCCAGAATCATCTCCCCCCAGTCACCTTGTTGTTTTGAGTCGCCCGTAAGTGCGGTAGTAAGGTTTTGTGCATCCTGGCTCAAAGTTGTACTTACTTCCTTAAAATGTTCAAATTCTGCCTTGATCGAAGCCCGTCCGGTTACATCTTCAAGGTGGAACTTTTCTACCTTTTCCTGAAATTCCTTCATTTTTGTCTGAATTGGATTAAGCAGATTCTGGATACTGTCTTTGTTAACTTCTGTAAATTGCTTCGATTTAGTTTCAAAAATCTTCGTAGAGAGATTTTCAAACTCGGTACCCATAAGTATCTTCGCTTCTTCCAAAAATTTTAATTTTTCTCTCGATTCGTTCTCCTTTGATTCAAGTCTTTCTTCTAAAGTAGCATTCAAGACCTGAAGGGCGGAAAATTCTTTTTGCTGTAACTCAAGATTTTGTTCAATCTCCGAAATCCTTTGAACTTCTTGTTTTAGAATTGCAACCTGTTTATCGATCTCATTTTTTTCCAACTGTAGAATTTCATATTTATTCTGGAGGATATTAAAAGTTTCTTGAATAGTTTCTTTTTCAGTTAATTGAACCAAAATAGATTTTTTCATGTAAATCCAGCATATAAACATACCAAGTAAAATACACAAGAACGAATATATTAATAAGGTATAGTCGATAGATTCAATGTTCATTACTTAAGTAGTAGTGAAAAGGTTTTTGGAACTTGGGATAAAGTACCAATGGCAGAAGCAGAAAATATTCTATTTGGATAGTTTTGCTTAGTCCAATTGGAAGATTGAAATTGCTGAAAAGAATTTAAAAAATATTGATTTACTTTTTAAGTTAAAAAGGATGATTTCAAAAACTTTCCAGTAAAACTTCCATTAAATTTTGTGCAATTAAAAGGAGTACCTTCATATACTATTTCTCCTCCTCTTTCTCCGCCTTCCGGCCCAAGATCTATAAGCCAATCTGCAGTTTTAATTACTTCTAAATTATGTTCAATTACTAGTACTGAATGCCCTTCATCAACAAGGCGGTGCAAAACCTTAAGTAGCCTACCCACATCGTCAATGTGTAGCCCCGTTGTAGGTTCATCCAAAATATAGAGTGTAGTTCCGCGGGAGCGGCGAGCGAGTTCTGCTGACAATTTTAATCGTTGGGCTTCGCCTCCGGAAAGTGTGTTTCCGGCTTGCCCTAATTTCATGTAACCCAAACCGACTTCTTCAAGAGTTTTTAGAATCCGTTTGATCCGTGGCTGAGCCTCAAAAACTTCGACTGCTTTACTAATTTCCATATCTAACACATCGGCAATTGTGTGTCCTTTATAGGTTATCGCTAGAGTTTCACGATTATAACGCTTACCTCTACACTGATCGCACTTTACCCAAACATCTGATAGAAAGTGCATTTCAATTAAATTAAAACCTTGCCCATCGCAACTTGGACAGCGTCCTTCTTTAGCGTTAAATGAAAAGCGGCGTTTTGCAAATCCTCGTTGTTTCGCTTCTGGCATAGAAGCAAATAAATTGCGAATTGGTTCCAGTACTTTGCAATAAGTGGCCGGATTTGAACGTGGCGTGCGACCGATAGCTTCTTGGTTAATCACCATTACAGATTCAATATGTTCAATTCCAGAAACTTTTTTGTGCATACCGGGTTTTGTCATTTTTCCATTTAGCTCTTTTTCCAGAACTCTTTGGAGAACATCAACCACTAGGGATGATTTCCCAGAACCCGAAACACCAGTAATCACGGTAAAAGTTCCTAGAGGAAAATTGACATCCAAATTTTTTAAATTATTCGCTGAAGCCCCTGAAACAGAAATTAAATACCCTTGGTTCATAGGGCGGCATTTTTCAGGAATAGGAATCTTTTTTTCACCACTAAGGTATTTAGCGGTTAATGTTTGGTTTTTTTCAGATATTTCATCGGGTCTTCCGCAAGCGGAAATGTTTCCTCCGTAATGTCCAGCACCAGGACCAATATCAATCAGATGATCCGCTTGACGGATTGTGTCCAGATCGTGTTCTACCAAAATCACACTGTTTCCTCGATTCCTTAACTGCTTTAGGGTATGGAGTAGCCTGTCTGTATCTCTTGGATGTAAGCCAATTGTAGGCTCGTCTAAAATATACATCACACCCACAAGTCCAGAGCCAATTTGTGAGGCAAGCCGGATTCTTTGAGCTTCTCCTCCAGAAAGTGTGGAGGCTTTTTGGTCAAGTGTCAAATACTCCAATCCCACATCAGCCAAAAAATTCAGTCGTGTTAATATTTCCTCCAGTGCCTGTTCTGCTACAATACGTTCATTTTCAGTGAGAGACCAGCTTTCAATTTCGCGTTTAGCTTCAGGAATGGTAAACTGACAAAATTGACTGATGTTTCTTTCATTTATTTTTACTGCACGATATTCAGCCTTCAAACGCTCCCCGCAACAGTCCTGACAGAGAGTATTATTTAAATTGGAAAATCCTCCCAAACCATCACAAGTAGGACACGCTCCTATATGCGAATTGAAAGAGAACATGCGTGGAGTTAATTCTTCCTGTTGAAAAAATGCTAGACTTAAGTCACTCTCCACATTTGCCGGAGTTTCAGACAAAAATTCAACTTCCCCAGCATTATCAGCCAAACAGATTTTAAGCAAACCATGTCCTCGCTGAAAAGCATTTTCTATGGCTTCTGCTAATCTTTTCTTTTCTTCAAGGTTTACAATTAAACGGTCAATCCCTAAGTCTACAGAAGTGTTTTTGCTGAGCGTCAATTTTGGAGAATACTCCTCCCATTCTTCCAGACGGATTGCTTTTCCATTCACATAAATCCGCACGAAGCCATCTTGTTTCAATGATTCAATAACATTTGGTAAGTGTTTAGGATGGTCTAGCAAAAGTATCTTCTGAGTTCCAGGCAAGAATAATGGAGCAAGCAATTCAAGGCGTTGTCCTGCGAAATGTTCCGTGCAATAAGTCGCCGCTCGGGTAGGGCTGTAACCGACCAAAGCCTTTCCGGTTTCAGGACAATGTGCCTTGCCGATACGCGCAAAGAGTAAACGTAAATAATCATATATTTCGGTTGTGGTCGCCACAGTAGAACGCGGGTTGCGTCCTGTAGCTTTCTGATTAATTGCAATTGCAGGAGCAAGCCCATCGATTGAATCAACTGGGGCTTTGTCCATACGTCCCAAAAAGCGCCGTGCATAAGTAGAGAGTGATTCCAAATAACGCGCCTGTCCTTCAGCAAAAATTGTATCAAAAGCCAAGCTCGTTTTGCCTGATCCCGAAACGCCGGTAATGACGGTCATTTTATTGTTTGGAATAATCACGTCAATATTCCGTAAATTATTCTTTGATGCGCCTTTTATTATTATGTCACGTTTGTGATTTGTTGGTTCGTTTGAAACTTCTAAAGAGTTAAAAATATCTTCTACCTTTTCATTCTTTATTTCATTGAAACTATTTTGCTCTTCACCTTTACCCAAAACCGTTTTTAAAAACTTTCCAGTCAGAGTTTCCTTTTCTGCCAAATCTTCCGGAGTTCCCGCATAGACAAGCTCACCTCCATATTTTCCACCGCCTGGTCCAAGTTCAATCAAGTAATCCGCCACTTTCAGTACATCCAAATTATGTTCTATTACCAGAACAGTGTTGCCTTGATCAATCAGACGGTTAAGGCATAAGAGCAACAAACGGATGTCCTTAAAATGCAATCCAGTTGTTGGCTCATCAAGAATGTAAAAAGTATTTCCTGTTGCTTTTTTTCTCAACTCCGCAGCAAGCTTGACCCTCTGTGCTTCTCCCCCGGATAGCGTTGTGGAAGGTTGTCCAAGCTTTACATAACCGAGTCCAACGTCGAGCAGGGTTTGCAAAACAATGTGAATTTTTGGTAATGCTGAAAAGAAATTTTCGGCCTCTTTAACCGTCATTTCAAGAACATCGTGAATAGTGTGATTTTTATAGAATATTTGCAGAGTTTCTGTATTGAAGCGTCTACCACGGCAAGTATCACAGGGGATTTGAACATTGCTCAGGAACTGCATTTCAATTGTTTTTAAACCTGCTCCCTGACAATCCTCACAGCGTCCACCTTTTACGTTGAAAGAGAAACGTCCTTTTTTATAACCTCTCGCTTTTGCTTCAGGCATTAGTGAAAACAAATCCCGGATTGGATCTAGAACTTTTGTGTAAGTTGCTGGATTACTTCGAGGAGTGCGGCCAATTGGAGCTTGATCGATTTTAATCACTCGATCCACATTTTCGTATCCTGATATTTTTTTGTGAGGACCGGGCTTGTCTTTGCTGGTGGGATTTAAGTAACAAATTAGAGCTTTTTTGAGAATTCCATCTATCAGCGAAGATTTTCCTGACCCGGATACTCCGGCTACCGCAACTAAAATTCCCAAAGGAATTTCACAGGTTATATTGTTTAGATTATTGAAATTTGCTCCATGTATTGTAATTTTGTTACCTGAAGATAAACGACGCTTTTCTGGAATTCTGATTTGCTCAGCGCCAGATAGAAATCGTCCAGTAATGGATTCATGAGACTCAATTAAATTTTTTAATGTGCCCTGCGCCGTTATGTATCCTCCTTCCTGTCCTGCAACTGGTCCGATGTCAACTAAATGATCAGACGATTCAATAGTTTCTTCATCATGTTCAACTACCAGTACTGTGTTTCCACGGTCACGTAATTTTTTTAATGTGTGGATCAGTTTTTTGTTATCACTCTGATGTAGTCCGATCGAAGGTTCATCAAGCACATACAACACGCCCTGCAGTCCTGCTCCTAGTTGTGAAGCCAGTCTGATGCGCTGACCTTCACCCCCAGACAAAGTTGCCGCAGAACGCTCGAGAGTAAGATAACCTACACCAACATCATTGAGAAAATTGAGTCGATCCCGAATTTCACGAAAAATATCCCTCCCAATTTTTTTCTCGGTTTCACTGAGTTGTATACTTTCGAAAAAACTGACAGAAGCTTCTATCGACTCGTTAGCTAGACTATATATATTATGACCATGCAGAGAGACTGCGAGCGCCATTTTGTTTAGGCGCTTTCCTTCGCAGTCTGGACAAATTGAAGTATGCTGAAATTTTTCAAGCGGACCCTTCACGAAACGAAAGACAAACTGCAAAATTGGAATAAAACCCGCCCATTGATGTTTTTCCAGCTTCTTGAGAAATTGTGCTGGAAAACGAAAAACATTGGAAACACCGAGTTTCATTTTCGTGTTGCCGTATAAAATCAATTGACGCTGCTGCACGGATAAGTCCTTCCATAAAGTCTTGTCATTGATTTCAAAGTTTTTCATCAAACTACTGACGTGGCGTTGATCAACTTTTGTATAGAGTAAATTCCCTTTTTCAGTAAAGCAATTAATTGCACCTTCGCTAATAGAAAGTTCTGGATTGCACAGTTTCTCTTCAGTAAAAGTGCTCGTGTGGCCTATACCGTTACAGGTTGAGCAAGCCCCCTGCGGTGCGTTAAAGGAAAATAATCGTGGCTCCATTTCAGGCAAGGCTATCTGGCAATTAGGGCACGCCATCAACTGACTGAATAAATGATCCTTTTGCTGACTTTGCTCAAGCTTATTTTCATGGTCTTTTTCAGAGTCTTTTTTCGCGTAGTTTAATATTGCCAAACCATTTCCGAGCAGGAGTGCTTTTTCTACACCTTCCGTGAATCGACTTTTTTCCTGGGCAGTTATTGTCAGTCTATCTAGCACTAATTCGATGGTATGTTTTTCGTACCGGGCAAGTTGAATTTTCTCATCAAGTCTACGGACTTCGCCGTCGATTCTTGCTCTCACATATCCTTCCGTAGCCCATTCTTCTAGCTCTTTTCGGTATTCACCTTTACGCTCTTGTACCATCGGCGCAAGAATCAAACAAGGCTCGTTCAAAGCGTCCACGTATGCATAATCAGTAATTTGTTCAGGAGTCTGTGAGCTGATTCGTGTTCCACATTCAGGACAATGCGGTTTTCCCAGACGCGCGAAAAGTAGGCGGTAATGATCGTAAATTTCTGTGATTGTACCGACGGTAGATCGAGGATTTCGATTGACAGTTTTTTGATCTACAGAAATTGTTGGGCTCAGCCCTTCGATATGTTCGACTTTGGGTTTGTCCGTTTGGCCGAGAAATTGACGGGCATAGGCCGAAAGTGATTCAACAAAACGGCGCTGTCCTTCTTTGAAAATAGTATCAAATGCCAGTGATGATTTTCCTGAACCGCTTACTCCCGTAAAAACGGTGAGTGTATCACGTGGAATATTGAGACTGACATTTTTCAGATTATGTTCTGAAGCCCCATTTATGATAATTTGTTCTGATTTTTCCTTAGGCATTTAATGGAGCGTGATACTTTGGGACGGTGTGTTATTATTCTGATTTGAGTTATTTTAACGGTACTTATTATGGCAGGATTTTTATAGCGCAACAAGACTGAACTAGGAAAGCATTGAAAGATAAATGTCTTTTAATCAAAAATTATTTGGAGCTGTCAAATATATGATTGACCCCGCTTTCCCAAAGATGTAAAAATATTCTGTACATAATTCTTTTCACTCTCAAACATTTCCACTGTTCTATGAAAACTTTATGAAATCTTTACCAGATCAAGCTCGAGTCGTCATAATTGGCGGCGGAGTAATCGGTTGCAGTGTAGCGTATCATTTGACAAAACTCGGCTGGACTGATCTCGTTCTCCTGGAACGCAGGGAATTGACCTGTGGTACAACCTGGCATGCAGCTGGACTAGTTGGACAACTCAGGGCAACAAAAAATATGACCAAACTTGCACAATACACAAGTGAGCTTTATGCGACCTTGGAGAAGGAAACAGGTCAGGCGACTGGTTTCAAACAAAACGGTTCAGTCAGCGTTGCTCGGGATGCAGGACGTTTTGAGGAACTCAAACGCGGTGCTTCGATGGCAAAATGTTTTGGACTGGAGGTGGAGGTAATTTCCCCTCGTGAAGCAAGGGAGTTGCACCCGTTCTTAAACATTGAGGATCTAGATGGTGCAGTGTTTTTACCAAAAGATGGTCAGACAAACCCGATTGATGTGACACAGGCCATGGCTAAAGGTGCGAAAATGCGTGGTGCAAAAATATTTGAAAATATAAAAGTGACTGGAATAATAGTCAATGACGGGTGCGTAACCGGAGTGAAAACCGTGACTGCAAATCCAAGTATTGGAGAAAACGAAGAGTCTGAATCCATAGATATCTCTGCGGAGATCGTCGTTAATTGCGCCGGACTTTGGGGGCGTCAAGTTGGAATGATGGCGGGAGTGCATGTACCTCTTTACGCTGCAGAGCATTTTTATATTGTCACTGATGACATTGGTTTACCGCCCACTCTTCCTGTATTGCGCGACCCTGACAGTTGGATTTACGCTAAGGAAGACACAGGAAAAATGCTCGTCGGTTGTTTTGAACCAAAATCGAAACCACGTTCTCTAGAGACAATTCCGGAAGATTTTTCCTTTGATCAGTTTCCAGAAGACTGGGATCATTTTGAGCCTGCAATGCTTAATGCGATTCACCGTATTCCTAAACTAGAAGATGCGGGAATTCATACATTTTTTAACGGTCCTGAAAGTTTCACTCCAGATGATCGCTACATTTTGGGCGAAGCTCCGGAACTCAAAAACTTTTATGTTGCTGCAGGTTTCAATTCAATTGGTATCCAATCAGCTGGAGGTGCTGGCAAAGTACTTTCAGAGTGGATAGTTAATGGTCATCCACCTATGGATTTATGGGACGTAGACATCCGTCGCTTTCATCCATTTCAAATTAACGCAAGTTATTTGAAGGAACGAACAGGAGAATCTCTTGGTTTGCTTTACGCCATGCACTGGCCTTTCCGTCAGCCTGAAACAAGCAGGGGTGTTCGCAAATCAGTTTTGCATGATCGACTGGAAAAATCTGGAGCATGTTTTGGTGAAATGTGCGGTTGGGAACGAGCTAACTGGTTTGCCAGAGGAGGCATGGAGGCACGATATGAATACAGCTATTCCCGCCAAAATTGGTTTGAATCATCTGCTACAGAACATTGTGCGGCACGTGAAAAAGTAGCACTTTTTGATATGTCTTCCTTTGCAAAATTTATCGTGCAGGGTAATGATGCAGAAAAAGTATTGAACCGGATTTGTTCCAATGACATTTCCGTGCCTTCCGGAAAAGCTGTTTATACTTCATGGCTCAATGAGCACGGTGGAATTGAATCCGATTTGACGGTGACACGTTTACGTGAAGATGTTTTTCTGATTGTTACCGCAGGTGCTAGTCAAATACGTGACATGGCTTGGTTGCACAGGAATCTTCCTGAGAAAGCACATGTAAGCGTCTCTGATGTTACCTCCGGATATGCCGTACTTAGCGTAATGGGACCTGAATCTCGTAATTTACTTGCTAAACTAACTCCTGCTGATTTGTCGAATGATGTTTTCCCCTTCGGTAGTGCACAAGAAATTGAATTCGGCTACGGGAAAGCAATAGCTTTGCGAATGACTTATGTTGGAGAATTGGGTTGGGAACTTTACGTGCCAACTGAATTTGCACAAGACATTTTCGATAAAATTTTTGCCTCTGGAAAAGATCATGGCTTGCAACTCTCTGGGATGCACGCTCTAAATTCACTTCGTTTGGAAAAAGCATTTCGGCACTGGGGACATGACATTGCTGATGAAGACACTCCCTTAGAGGCCGGTCTCGGATTTGCAGTTAAGTTTGACAAACCTGATGGTTTCATCGGTCGCGATGCACTGTTGCGTCAAAAAGAAGAGGTTTCCAAATCAAAAAATAAAGCCTTAAAAAAACGTCTTGTCCAGTTTGCCCTTGAAAATCCTGAACCTTTGATTTATCACAATGAACCAATTTGGTGCAATGGCAAAATCGTCGGAGACCTTACTTCGGGAATGTACGGTCATACAATCGGAAGTAGCCTGGGTATGGGGTATGTTTCTAACGAAGAAGGTGTGAGCAAAGATTTTTTGGAATCTAGTATTTTTGAAATTGAAGTCGCGGGAGAAAAACACCGCGCGAAAACATCTTTGAGGGCTTTTTACGATCCAAAAAACGAAAGAGTAAGAATGTAATGTTATTTTTTGATGGCTTTAAAAGTCTTTAATCTCAAATTCTTCCAAAAATTCTTTCTCGCAGAGATTAGAATCTTGCCCGTAAAAATTATTTCATGTAGTATTCATTATTATCCCACATTCAGAAATAATCTGTAAAAAAATGTTCACCCACCTCCATCTTCACACTCAATATTCTCTTCTAGAAGGGGCAATCCGTATTAAAGATTTAGTTACAGTGTTAAAAAATAAAGGCTTTGAGTCCTGTGCCATTACTGATCACGGCAATATGTTTGGAGTAGTTGAGTTTTATCATACGTTAAAAAAATCAGATTTGAAGCCGATTGTCGGTCTGGGTGCATCTGTTCTAGAAGGTGACTTCTCGGAGACTCGCGGTTTATCTGGGCGGAACAGAATTAAAGCGGGTCAGACACAGTTTCTTTGTCAAAACCGTGAAGGTTATCACAATCTTGGATATTTGGTGAGCCTCAGTTATACCGAAGGGAAAATCGATGGCGTGCCCTGCATTAATCATCAACTTCTGGAAAAATATCAATCAGGCCTGATCGCGCTGAGTGGGGGAGTAAACGGTGAAATCAGCCGCCATTTTCTTG
>Ga0208277_1000295_pt1 | contig 30043 bp, 26 predicted proteins | sample ETNtaG_5_FD_185782 | JGI IMG/M metagenome (GOLD analysis project Ga0208277, IMG submission 185782) | Marine microbial and viral communities from oxygen minimum zone, Eastern Pacific Ocean - ETNP201406SV205 (SPAdes) (version 2) | ecosystem: Environmental > Aquatic > Marine > Oceanic ...
CTGTTGTGAAAAAATATGATGCCAATGCCAAGGCGGCAAGGGCGCTTACTAAAGCTAGGTAGGGGATTGATTCCAATGTTGCTCCTCTTAACTGGGTAATCGAGTTGTTAATTCTCTTACAAGTACAATCGGGAAGTCTATATGGAAGCGGAAGCTTTGGTAAGTATTTCAGATAATTTGTGTTGAAAGAAATGGAGTTTTTTTGAAGTATCTGTGATTTCTAGTCAGAAAACTGTTACCAAATAGGAGTGAACATAGTTGTAATCGGTGCTGGGGAAGTAGGTGCGTACATAACGCGTCTACTTACTGATCCCAAACATCAAACGCAAAATATGAATGTTTCAGTCGTTGACCCTGACTCTGGCCGCAGTAAACAATTGGATGGTGTTTTGGATGCAACCATGATCAGAGGTAGCGGAAGTCATCCAGAAGTGCTTGAAATGGCGGGTATTGGTCAGGCAGATCTTCTTGTAGCAGTCTCGTCAAATGATGAGGTTAACCTGTTAGCTAATCTTTACGCTCGGAATAGGGGAGTAGAGAAATCAATAATTCGAATAGAGGCTGATGAAATCAAAACATCCGCAAAATCAGAGCCCTGGTTCCTGGGAGGTGAGCGACCTGATCTTATTTTTGACCCGGATGAAGACACGGCACGTGAGATATCCGAGTTGTTGGATTCTTGGGGTGCAGATGAAATCGCAACTCTCGGTGGAGGTCAAGTTGTAGTTATTGGTGTAACAGTTACCGCTGAAGCTGATTTTTGTGGGAAGAGTCTCTCTCAGATAGGGGCTGAATATGAACCAGATTGGAGCTTCCTGGTAGCGGCCCTCCGTCGTGAAGGGGAAGCTAAAATTCCGCGTTCTGAAGAAACTCTTCAAGCGGGAGATCACATCTGGCTTGTAATTAAAAGAAGTGAAAAGAGTAAAGTACTTGAAACTCTAGGATTTAAACGTAAGAAAAATAAACGGATTTTACTTCTGGGAGGAGGCCGAACCGGAGAGTTCTTGGCGAGAAGACTCGTAAAAATGAAGTTCCGCGAGGTTACCTTGGTGGAATCTGACTCTGACAGAGCAGAAGAGTTAGCTGAGAAACTTGATGGAGTAGATATTAGGAAAGGTGACATCACTGATGCGCAGTTCATTTCTGAAATTGATGCTGGCAAATATGATGCTGCTGTCGCACTCACCGGTAAAGATGAAGCTAATGTTCTTTCTTGCATGTACGCTAAATCTCTAGGAACTGATCGGACTATAGCCATCCTTCACAAGCTGAAACTGATGGACGTGCTTGATTTCGCAGATGTTGATTCAACGCTCTCCCCAGTAACTGCAAGTGCAAATCGTGTCCTTAGATATGTTCATGATGTTAAAGATGTGGCAACATTCTTAGGTGTTGATCAGGATTTTGAGGTAGTCGAACTTAAGGTCGGTGTGGAAAGCGGAGCTGTTAAAAAGAAGGTGAACGAGCTTAAGTTGCCACGGGACGTATTGATAGGGGCGTTTATTCGAGATGATGAACCCTCTATCGTGCGAGGACACACTCAACTGCAGGCTGAAGACACTGTAGTGCTGATAGCCCCACCTGAACAGGTTGATGCTATACGGAAAGACTATTTTGTTTCAGAAGCTTCCGAAGATTAGTTTTCGGTATTATTTAGTTTCCCAATGCGAATAGCCAGAGTAAAATTAACCAAGATGCGCAACTTCAAAAGTCCTCATGGGTTGCAAAGCAACTACGGAGCTATGCTTTTCGCATCTATCACCCTTGGTGCTGTCTCAATTGTTGCTGGTTTCGCAGATTATCCCTCAGATGCTGGTGGAAGGATCTCTTTGGTCTTGGTCATTTCCGGGTTCTTCCTGTCGTTATTTGCTTTACTCAATTTTAAAGATTTAAAGAATTTTGAGCTTAATCACCCATCGGAAGTCTTTTCATTTAGCTTCTCGTTTCTCTTAAGTTTCATAGCCTTTCAATCAGTTATACTGATAGCCTCCGGTGTAGTCAGCACAGTCGATGTGGCTATTCTTGAATCGACATCTGGAATAACTACAACAGCAATTTCGACCCTTAACCCAGAAGTTCTGCCTACATCGATTAATGTTCTCAGATCATTAACACAATGGGTGGGAGGGTTAGCCGCTCTATTTCTAGTTTTTGTGGCTACTCCAATAACTTCGAGCGGGGATAATCCATCTGCGGCTTACGGGCCCAAAATATTCTCTCGAAAACCAGTAAAACGTATACAGGAAATTAGCATTCTTTATAGCGGTCTCACAATATGCGTATTCGCTGCCCTAAATATTGCAGGAATGGGATTTTTTGATTCCTTTGCGCACTCGTTAACTGCTTCCTCCACGGGGGGCTTTAGTACAAAGGCTTCATCAATAGCTTCTTTTGAATCAGGGCCCATTGAGTGGGTTCTGATATGCGCAATGTTTTTAGGAGGCCTAAATCTTGGGATTATTTGGTGGATCGGTAGAAGGAAGATCCACAATATTAAATCGAACAATGAATTGCGTCTCTACTTACTAATGTTCTTCGGTGGGGCAGTACTTTTTTGGCTAAAGGGCAACTTTATAGGTTCCTTCAGCTATCAAGTGCGGGATGCGACTTTTAAGGTTGCATCACTCTTGAGTACAACTGGTTTCGTCAACAAAGATTGGGAATTTTCATCTGGGATAAGCGCTATTGCGTTATTGCTTCTTGCCGCAGGTGGAATGGCTGGATCACCAGGCAGTGGCTTTGGAGTTCATCGGCTCATTGCATTGATTAAATACTTGCGCAGAGAGTTGACGCGAAAATACAACCGGCAAGCGATCAGGAAAATCAAAGTCAGTGGTGAAGTAGTGAACGAGCGGGAACTCGACAAACTTCAGGGATATACAGCCATCTTTATATTTATCATTGCTATGGGCTCATTCTTGATTTCGCTTGATAACGAGTCACTACGAATTGAAGATTCCATAGCTGTTTCATTATCAGCATTCGTCACTGGAGGGCCCCCAATAACTGAAGCTACTTTAGCGACCGAGTATGGGATCCTAGGAAATTTTACACTTAGTGTTCTGATGCTAGTAGGCCGCCTGTCGATACTCCCTGCCGCATATATGATTTTGAAATTATCACAGTCAATCAAATTGAATTTACGCGGATTCGTTTCTAGCAAGAGGTCGAGCGATGAAATTCTCTAGACGGCTTTTCCTTGAGGGACTATTCGAGTCAGCAACGATAAATATAATTGGGCTCACCCTTCTTTTCTTGACGCCAGGATTGGTCATTTCTGGATTAATCGAGTGGGTATCTGCTGATTCGCACCATGAATTTTCTTTATTTGCTACTGCTCTAATTGCTGCAGTCTTAGGTTTATCGCTTAGGGCAGTCACATCAATTGCAGATGACTCAATGGATAGGCCTAAAGCTATTTTCTCAGTAGTTGCGTGGAGTTGGGTTGGATGTGTTTTAATTGGAATGCTCCCGTATCTTTTCGCTGGCGTTTTTCCTTGGTCGCGAATTGATAATGCGTTGTTTGAAACAATTTCTGGATTCTCGACCACTGGATCAACAGTCCTACAGGATATTGAAGCCAATAGCAGAGGTATTTTATTTTGGCGTCAACTTACGCAATGGTATGGAGGGATGGGGATCATTGTGCTAGCAGTTACTGTCTTGCCAAGTTTAGGAGTAGGCGGACTTCAGTTAATGACTGCGGAGTCTCCTGGTCATGAGTCAGATAAGTTGCGAGCACGCTCTATTGATACAGCTAAATCTCTTTGGCTTGTATATTTCGGAGCGACTGTTACCATCTCGTTACTTCTCTGGGCTACCCCAAATGTGGGCCTGTATGATGCTGTAGCTCATGGACTATCAACTGTCGGCACTGGAGGATTTTCTACAAAGAACGGCTCGATAGGAAGCTTTGATTCTTATCTAGTGGAATTAATCATTGTATTTGGAATGTTTATCGGAGCGATGAACTACAACCTTCAATATAAATTTTGGAAGAATAAAGGAGACTTTCGTGGTTTTACTCGCTCTTCGGAATGGAAGCTGTATGTCAGGATTACGTTATCGTTTGTAACAGTCATATTTTTATTGAATTGGTTAATGGATTCGGTCGATATAGGTACAGCTTTCAGAGATTCATTATTTAACGTAGTTACTCTTGCAAGTAGCACAGGGTTTGGGAACGTCCGTCCTGATGGAATAGGTAATTTTGTTTTATGGGGTACGGCAAGCCAATTATTGCTTCTATTCCTAATGACAGTTGGAGGTACGTTTGGCTCGACAGCCGGAGGAATGAAGATTTTCCGTATGCAAATCGGCTTCAAGGCTCTTTCAAGAGAGTTGAAATTGATTCGAAGACCGAGTGGAGAATATCCAATAAAGATTGGTGCAGAAAAGATTGAAGAGAAGGTTGTGGCTTCAATCCTAGGCTTTATTGCCCTATTCATTTCTTTGGTTATAATCGGAACCGTTTCATTGACCTTCTTTTTTGACGAAGATTTAGTAACGGCTCTCAGCGGATCAATTTCGGCAATGAGCAATATGGGTCCGGCTCTGGGTGAAGCTGGACCAACATCAAACTTTTTAGAATTTGAGAGAGGCAGTCGTTCAATCATTGCTGTCTTGATGATTATTGGACGGCTTGAGATCTACGCTGTGCTTCTCATGTTTCTTTCACTTGTCGACAGATTGAAAATCAGGTAATTAGCTTCCAAAAAAATTAAACAGAAAGTTTTCAAGAGACGCTACGTCGCTTTTGCCACACAACTCCCGGGTGGAGTGCATAGACAATTGGGGTATGCCGAGATCTATTGTGCTGATGCCTAAGTTCGCAGAGCTAATAGGTCCGATGGTCGACCCACAGGCAAGGTCACTTCTGTTGCTGAACAATTGGTAAGGGATATTGTTGATTTCGCAGATATTCTGCGCAGTAGCCTGACCGATTGCATTCGTTGCATACCGCTCGTTGCTATTCCGTTTAATGGCTATCCCAGCGTTCATTCGGATTTCGTGGTCTAAATCATGCTTTTCAAGATAATTCGGGTGTGTGGCATGGGCGCCATCGGCTGAGACCAATGTTGATTTAGCTATGGCCTCTGAGTGATCTATGTCTTTGAAGATCCGTTGAAGTAAAGACGGTAATAGGTTCCCTGCTGCACCTGCAGAAGAAGTACTGCCGACCTCCTCATGATTAAATAGGCAGAGCACGGGTACTCTTTTAAATTGTTCATCAGAGACACTCTTTATGAACGCTGATAAAGAAGCGTGACAAGAGATGAGGTTATCAATCCGAGCTGAAGCTATCCATTGTTTGTCAGCGCCAACGAAGTTTGCCTTCTGGAGGTCATGGAGCATCAAATCCCAAGATCGGATACTTTGACGATCAATTCCAGAAGCAGACGAAATAAAATCAATAAGATCCGTTGTGTCTGAAGAAACATCATTCCAGATAGGTCGGAGGTGTTGTTGGGGGTTAAGGATAAGGCCATTCTCGTTGACAGAACGGTTTAAGTGGATGGCAAGTTGGGGGATCTTCGCAAGTGCTTCGTTGACCTGCACTAAGTTTTCTTCTATCGTGCCATTTGGTGAAAGCGTGATGAGACGGCCAGAAATTCCTAGATCTCTATCAAGCCAACTATTAAGTAAGGCGCCACCGTAGACTTCAACACCAAATTGAGACAAGCCTACTTGGTTACCCTTTAATACTGGCTTTAAACGAAGATTCGGGCTATCAGTGTGCGCTGCGACGATAGCTAGTCCATTTAATGCCTCCGTTGCGTCACGCAAGTACCATGCAGCGATACTTCCATCACGCTCAAAAAAATAGCCGCCGGTTGATAGTTCCCAAGGCATCTGCTCATCCAATTGAGTGAAATTGGCGTTCAGTAAATACTCTCTCACGTTCATCACAGCGTGGTAGGGAGAGGTGGATGTGTCTAGAAATTTGAACAACTCGTTGTGATTCTCTCGTAACGTATTCACCTAATCAGCATGCCTTTAATATGCGCCAACCGCTACTTACGTATTTTGACTAGTTAAAACTTTGTTTAAATTGATAAGCTATAACTAGCTGGGTCAACGTCGCCTCACGCTGTCCTAGTCGTACAGCACCAAAGGAAACGTGTGAAAAGTAATATCAATCCAGATTTGCCTATAGAACAGGGCCTATATAACCCTGCCTTCGAGCATGATTCCTGTGGTGTTAACTTCATAGCGGATTTAAAGGGGCGAGCCAGTCACGATATTGTATCCTCTGGAATTGCTGCCCTCTGCCAGTTGCAACATCGAGGTGCTTTAGGGGCAGAAAAGAATACTGGTGATGGTGCCGGAATCCTCTTGCAGGTTCCTGATAAATTCTTAAGAGAAGTCGTGGATTTCGAACTTCCGCCAAAGGGACAATACGCAACGGGCATAGCGTTTATGCCTCAAGATGGCAATAAATGTGACTTGGCAATCAATCAAACTGAAACAATCGCAAAAAGTTTGAATTTAGAAGTGCTGGGTTGGCGCGAAGTTCCAGTTGATAGTTCTTTCTTAGGAAGTGGCGCACTCGGAACAATGCCTAAGTTCCTGCAACTTTTCATTTCCGCAACTTCGATGGATGGAGATTTACTTAACGGGATAGCGCTTGACAGGCGTGCATACATCCTTCGCAAACGCTGCGAAAATGAAATCGTTTTCGACCATATAGATGTAGCTACCCAAGGAATGGGCGGAATGTCTAAAACACACCAAGGTGTCTATTTCCCGAGTCTCTCTTCCAGGACTTTTGTCTACAAGGGAATGTTAACTACTCCGCAGTTAGGGGAGTTCTATCAAGACCTTAAAGATCCCAGAGTAGAAAGCGCACTAGCATTGGTGCACTCAAGATTTTCCACAAACACCTTTCCATCATGGCCGCTTGCTCACCCTTATCGATTTGTCGCTCACAATGGGGAGATCAACACAGTTCAAGGCAATAGAAATTGGATGCGTGCACGTGAAGCCTTAATGCGGTCAGACCTCCTAGACACTGAACTGGAGAGCTTATTTCCAATCTGTACTCCTGGCGCATCTGACACTGCCGCTTTTGACGAATGTCTAGAGCTGTTAGTGTTAGCTGGCTACCCATTGCAAGAAGCAGTTCTAATGATGATCCCCGAGCCGTGGGAGAATCATGAAAGCATGGATCAGTCGTTAAAGGATTTCTACAAATATCAGTCTGCAAGGATGGAACCATGGGATGGGCCTGCATCAATAATCTTCACTGACGGCACAGTAGTTGGTGCTGTCTTAGACCGAAACGGACTTCGTCCATCAAGGTATTGGGTCACAGATGATGATCTCGTGATAATGGCATCTGAAGTTGGCGTAGTTGACGTAGCCCCTGAAAAAATAATCGAAAAGGGGCGCTTACAGCCTGGGAAAATGTTCTTCATCGACACAACTGAAGGAAGAATCGTAAGAGATGAAGAGATTAAATCAAAGCTCGTTTCTCAACGCCCCTACGGATCATGGCTTAAAGAAAACCAAGTAGATCTGCGTGAATTACCGGAACGGCATGTTCCAAGACCTGAAGATAGCACCCTGCTCACACGACAGAAACTGTTTGGCTATACGAACGAAGAGATAAAGCTCTTACTGTCTCCGATGTATCAGTTTGGAAAAGAAGCTATTGGTTCAATGGGTACAGATACTCCTGTAGCTGTGCTTTCTAGTAAGCCTAGGCTCATCTATGATTACTTTCAGCAGTTATTTGCTCAAGTAACTAACCCACCTTTAGACGCAATCCGGGAAGAAATCGTTACATCTACCTGCGGGTGGTTAGGTCCAGAAGGAAACCTATTAGATCCAACACCAGAATCTGCTCGCCGAATATTCATAAATCACCCAGTGCTTCTTAACAGTGAACTTATGAACATATTAGATATTGATGGTGAAATAAGTGGGCAGGATGGTCTAGAGAATTTTGAAACACAGATTATCCCCTGTGTATATTCGGTAGATGAAGGTGGAAGCGGTTTGCGGGCCGCCATTGAGAATATTCGTGCATTCGCGACACAAGCAATAAAGGATGGAAAGAATCTACTAGTACTTTCGGACAGAGGGGCAAGTGCTAGTCATGCGCCGATACCAGCCCTCTTAGCCACAGCCGCCGTACACCATCACCTCGTAAGGCAAAAGTCGCGTTCTCAAGTGAGTTTGATAATCGAAACTGGTGAAATGCGCGAAGTTCACCATCTTTGTCTTTTGCTTGGGTACGGGGCAAACGCAGTAAATCCCTATCTTGCTTTTGAAACGATTACCGACCTTGTGCAACGTCAAGAACAAGAGGCTGACCAAGGATTGACGGCCGAAATGGCTCATGAAAATTATATAAAGGCATGCGACAAAGGCATTTTGAAAGTTATGTCAAAAATGGGGATCTCAACGGTACGTAGCTATATAGGTTCACAAATTTTCGAATCAATAGGTTTAGGACAATCACTAATTATCGACGCTTTCCCTGGCACCATGAGTAGGTTAGGGGGAGTCGGGTATGCACAACTAGCGGAAGAAGTTAAATTACGACATCAAATTGCCTTTCCAAAAGTTCCTTCCCACAGAGCCCACCGAAACTTAATAGCCGGTGGGGAATATCAGTGGCGACGAGAAGGGGAATTTCACCTATTCAATCCTGAAACTATCTTTAAATTGCAGCATGCGACACAAGAGAAGCGGTATGACATTTTCAAAGAATATACGAAGCGTGTTGATGAACAAGCCAGAGATCTAGCAACCCTACGAGGATTATTTAAATTTAGATCTGGAGTTAAGAACCCTATATCTATCGATGAAGTTGAACCTGCAAGCGAAATCATGAAGACATTTTCTACAGGTGCTATGTCGTATGGGTCGATTTCAGCAGAGGCTCATGAAACGTTAGCAATAGCTATGAATAGAATAGGCGCTAAGTCAAATACTGGTGAGGGCGGTGAAGACTCCAAGAGGTATACACCTGATGAGAATGGCGATCTACGTCGATCAGCTATCAAACAGGCAGCTTCTGGAAGATTTGGAGTAACAAGCGAGTATTTGGTGAATGCTGACGATATCCAGATAAAAATGGCGCAAGGGGCGAAACCGGGAGAAGGTGGTCAGCTTCCGGGGCATAAAGTCTGGCCGTGGATTGCTGAAGTCCGTCATTCAACACCTGGAGTTGATTTAATCTCACCTCCACCGCATCACGACATATATTCAATTGAAGACCTAGCTCAGTTGATACACGATCTTAAAAATGCGAATCCTGAAGCTAGAGTCCACGTTAAGTTAGTTTCTGAGCTTGGAGTAGGAACTGTTGCGGCAGGAGTTTCAAAGGCCCATGCCGATGTGGTTTTGATATCAGGTCACGATGGTGGAACAGGGGCGTCCCCTCTCACATCTATCAAGCATGCTGGAACACCCTGGGAGCTCGGTCTCGCTGAGACTCAACAAACTCTATTATTGAATAATTTACGCGATCGAATTGTTGTTCAATGTGACGGCCAGTTGAAAACAGGTAGAGACGTAATGATCGCTGCACTATTAGGAGCCGAAGAATTTGGATTTGCAACAGCTCCTCTTGTTGTTATGGGTTGTGTGATGATGCGAGTTTGTCATTTGGATACATGCCCAGTTGGTATTGCTACTCAAAATCCGGAACTGAGAGAAAAATTCGCTGGACAGGCTGACCATGTTGTTAATTTCATGGAATTTATAGCGGAAGAAGTGAGGGAGCTTTTAGCTGACTTGGGTTTCCGAACACTCAGAGAAGCAGTTGGAAGGGCTGAATGTCTCGATGTCACAGATGGTATTGAGCACTGGAAAGCAGAAGGACTTGATCTCTCTCCAATTCTTTATCAACCACCATTGAGCTCTGAAGCCGTTCGCTACTGCAATGCTGAACAAGACCACGGTTTGGATCAGGCGCTAGATCAGACGTTAATACAACTTTCTGAAGGAGCTTTAAGACATGGAGACAAGGTCAACTTGGAGCTTCCCATTCGCAATGTGAACCGCACTGTGGGAACAATGCTTGGTTATCACTTGACAAAGAAGTGGGGCGGTGAGGGGCTTCCAGATGACACGATACAGGTGAAATTCAATGGTTCAGCTGGAAATAGCTTTGCAGCATTTGTGCCATCTGGAATAACTATGCGTCTAGAGGGTGATGCGAACGATTACGTAGGAAAGGGATTAAGTGGAGGGCGCGTAATTTTGTATCCACCAGCTGAATCAACTTTCAAGCCTGAAGATAATGTGATAGCTGGAAACGTACTACTATACGGAGCAACTTCCGGGCAAATGTTCATTAGGGGACAAGTCGGTGAGCGTTTTGCAGTAAGAAACTCAGGAGCAACAGCAGTGGTTGAGGGTATCGGGGATCATGGTTGCGAGTATATGACTGGTGGAAAAGTTATTGTTTTGGGTTCAACAGGAAGAAATTTTGCCGCTGGAATGTCCGGAGGAGTTGCATATGTCTATGACCCAGAGGGGATTTTCCCGGCAAAAGTGAATCCTGAACTAGTCGATCTTGAGGATATAGATGAGAAGGATGCTTCGTTCATCAGAGAAACCCTGGCTATGCATAATTTTGAAACAGCTTCCTCAGTCGCAAAGGAAATCATAGATTCTTGGCCTAGGGCAAGTTCTAATTTCGTTAAGGTTATGCCTCGGCACTATAAGCAAGTGCTAGAAGCGATGGCTAATGCTGAGCAGTCAGGTGCAGACGTGACTACAGCGGTTATGTCGGTAACTACGAGCGAGAGGAAATAGATGGGGGACCCTCGGGGATTTATCCGTCATGGCAGAGAAATGCCTCAGCGTCGGCCTGTGCCGGTTCGTCTTCGTGACTGGAAAGAAGTCTATGAACCATTCAGTGATGAGGCCCTACAAAAGCAGGCATCTAGGTGCATGGATTGCGGTATACCCTTCTGCAACAATGGTTGTCCTCTAGGGAATCTGATACCAGATTGGAACGATCTGGTGTACAAAAATAATTGGCGAGAAGCTATTGATGCGTTACATGCAACAAATAATTTTCCAGAATTTACTGGACGCTTATGCCCAGCACCCTGTGAAGCAGCTTGTGTATTAGGAATTCATGAAGATCCTGTGACTATTAAGCAAGTTGAAGTAGAAATCGTTGAAAGGGCTTGGAATGAAGGTTGGATAAAACCTGTATTGGCTCATAAACGGACCGGCAAAAGTGTTGCTGTTATAGGCTCGGGTCCTGCTGGTTTAGCAGCGGCTCAGCAATTATCACGGTCCGGCCACGATGTCACCGTTTTTGAGAAAAGTGACAGAATTGGAGGCCTGCTTCGTTATGGAATACCTGAATTCAAAATGGAAAAGCAATATATAGATCGAAGAATAAAGCAAATGGAAGCTGAGGGTACAAGATTTATTACTAACGTAAACGTTGGTACCGATATCAGTTACCAAGAACTTCAGTCTGATCACGATGCAGTTATTTTAGCCATAGGCTCCACGAACTGGAGAGATCTACCAATACCAGGTCGAGATTTTGATGGAATTTACCAAGCAATGGAGTTCCTCGAACCAGCTAATCGAGTGCAGGAAGGGGATTACGAGGATCATCCTTTCTCAGCACTTGGCAAGGACGTTATCATAATAGGGGGTGGAGATACTGGAGCTGATTGCTTAGGAACGGTTCATCGCCATGGGGCTGCTTCTGTCAAGCAATTTGAGATTATGCCAAAACCTCCCGAGGGAAGAGATCACAGTACCCCTTGGCCTACATGGCCTTTGATGATGCGGACATCATCTGCACATGAAGAGGGCGGAGAAAGAATCTATTCGATTAACACAACTCAATTTCTTGGAGAGAATGGGGCAGTAACTGGACTGGAAACAGTTCAGGTTAAGCAGGAAAATATTGACGGAAGATTAGAATTCATAGAAGTCACAGATTCCACGGAAATCCATAAAGCTAATTTAGTGTGCCTTGCTATGGGCTTTGTTGGGCCTGACTCATCTTCACTGGTAACAGAACTACAGGTAGAATTAGACGCAAGAGGAAATATTGCTAGAGATGCTAATTGGATGACTAATGTTGAGGGGTTATTCGTAGCAGGCGACGCAGGCAGGGGTCAAAGCCTTATCGTGTGGGCTATAGCTGAAGGGCGATCTTGCGCTTCAGCAGTTGACAGTTGGTTACAAGGAGTGTCTCAACTACCAAGCCCTGTAACACCTAGTCTTCAACAGCTACGGTAGCTTCACCACTGAGGCTCTGCATCTATGAACTTTAACGCTGTTTCCATGAATGTGAAATTTTTTGGAGTGGCAAAGTGGTCAACGCCTTTTAGCTCTAAATATGTTGAGTTCGGCAATGATTCTAAGAGTTTTGATGCTGGGGCGGCAAAATCGTTTTCTCCAATTACTACTAGAACAGGGCAAGTAATTTCTTGTAATGCATCTATTTCAATTGGTGTCTGAGGAGAGTTTATGAGTTCTTGTATTGCTAATCGATTAATGTCATCTGCTTCGGACAACTGGTTGAAATAACGAGATTCCGGATTATTGGGATTAGGATTCCCTTTGATCCCGTCCTGAATGTTTTTATACCTATTTTTATCTGATGAGAAGAGGTTGTCTCCGATCCCAGATAGTACGAGCTTACGAAAAGTGTCAGGCTTTCTACTAGCAACTGTGAGAAGTATCCGTGCGCCTAGCGAGAAAGCAATGCCATCTACAGGGGAAGTGGGAATTGAGTTTAGAACTGACTCGTGACATTTCTCGTATGTCATTTCACGTATAGTGTTGTAATTAGTTCCGTGGCCTGGAAGGTCTGCAACAATTGATTGCCTGTTAGCGTCTTGGACTAAATCTAGCCAGCCGTTATCACCCCAGGTTCGTGCCCCTGATGTCGCCAAGCCATGAACAAATAAAATTGGTGGGAGCATATTCATAACCTGATACTAATAAATAAATGGATTTAAAAACACATTAGCCCCGAGTGATTCCTCTTAGAGAAACCCCACGGGGCTGTGCAGTTTAACGTTTCCAAAGTCATCCCCTGAAGGACTTCTAAGGTTTGATCCGAACCTTTCGGTCTTTTGTCAAATTCCTGCAACTCGAGAGTTGTGGTTTTTTTGACGCTTAATCCCTTTCGGTCTTAAGTCGGATCCATCAACCTAAGCTGATGGCGGTCTGGTTGGTTTTCCGAAGATCTCCTCCCAGTGATTATCCTTTCGGATAATCCCGTTAAACCTGTTCCGATGGCTGTCACATTTCCTTAGCCGTACCTTCCCGGATTTCGATGCTGCCACCGCTTCCGATTAGATTTTGCTAATTCTTTGTGCCGTTGTCATCGGCGTATGGATACATTTACATCTTTTTTGATTGTCGTCAAGCGAATATTAGAAATCCTCAACATATCCACAAATAAAATCGGTAAATCCACATTCTTGTTTGGTAACCCACATGTTTTCCACAGGGTTTAATCCGCTGGTTTACGAGGAAGCAAACATCTTTTCTCTATTTTCAAAACACTTGAACTCTATTCCGTTCTTAAATGGATCATAAAGAAACATTGACCACTGTTCTCCTGGCGTATTCTTAAATCGTAATTTAGGTTCAAGTGCAAATTCAGCCTTTCGTTCCAGTAGTCGTTCTGCAAGTTGTTCCCAAACAGGTTTCTTCAGGACTGCACCGAAATGAGGAATAGGGATTTGGTCACCATCAATCAGGCTTAGGGGAGGAGATGCTTGGGAATAGTCGGAAGTTAGATGTGCGCTTAGTTGATGTCCGAAGAAATTAAAATCTACCCACCGCTCATCGCTTCGTGCTTCTAGCGCTCCTAATGTGTTGACGTAGAAATCTCGAGCTAACTCTAAATCTGTTACCAGAAAGGCGTAATGAAACGGGCTAATTTCTGCCATTCCAGATTCCTCTCTCTAGATACACAGATTTTAATGCTGACAAATTATCAGTCATTATTCCGTCAACTCCCAAATCCAAAAGGTATTCAATTTCCTCTGGTTCGTTAATGGTCCACGCATGAACGACTTTCCCTAAGTAATGCGCCCTTTTTACGAATTCGCTAGTTATGAAAGGTACGCCTTTAATCTTTGATGGCACTTGTGCACAATCTCCAAAAGGCGATGCAAGAAGAGATTTTGTAAATTTTGAAATTTGTAACTTTGAAATAGATTTCGGTCCCATGCCCGTACATAACTCAGGCCCTATTAATTTCGAAACCCTTTTTATTCTTTCATCAGAAAATGAGCCGACACACACCCTGTTAGTTGAATTAGTTCTAACAATTATCTCAGCAAGTGGTTTCACCGCTCCGTCATGTTTGGGATCAATATTAAATTTTGCATCAGGGAATTCTTCTAATAATTCAATGAGTAATGGGATCGGTTCAGTTCCACCAATTAAAGCATGAGATAAATCAGAGAAGTCAAATTCCCCTATCTTCCCTTTGCTGTTAGTTACTCGGTCTAGTTTGTCATCATGGAAAGCAACTAGCTGTCCATCTTTGGTCGCATGTACATCAGTCTCCATGTACCGGAAACCGAAGTCGTAAGCGCCCTTGAAGGCCTTTAAAGAATTTTCTGGAAAATCCAATATGCCCCCTCTGTGGGCAAAAGCAAGTGGAAAGTCAGATTGTAAAAAATCCTTGTTTGGCACACCTGAACGCTATCACATTAAAGGTAAATTCTTTGAAATTTCTGCTAGTCAACACGGTTTGATCATGGAATCTATAGCGTATAAGTATGGAAAGACGGACGAAGATAATCGCAACTATTGGGCCAGCAAGTGACTCTGAATCGGAACTGAGGAAAATTATAGATGCCGGTATGGATGTTGCACGATTAGGTCTTGCTCACGGCACTCTAGATGAAGCTATTGAGCGATTTAAGCGTATACGTCAAGTTGCTGCAGATTTATCAAAAAGGGTCGGAATTCTTGTTGACTTACCGGGGCCAAAGATTCGGTGTGCAGCTTTCAGTGAGGAAGGGGCTGAATTACTCAAGGAATCTGAGATATCGATCATTCCAGGAAATCGTGGATCAGATGAAAAGACAATTCAAGTTGAGTATGAGAATGTTTTGAATGATCTATTGCCTGGAGATGTAATCCCTTTTGGCGATGGGCAGGTTGTGGTTAGGGTTGAGAACGTCTCTGCCTCAGCTGTCACAGGAGTAGTTACGAGCGGAGGTCGTCTTCATGGAAGACCTGGCATACGCATCCCATCGGAGAGATTAAGCATGCCGACTCCTACTGATAGTGATCTCAGAAAGTTAGATGCTTTTGTAGAGCTCGGTGTTGATATGGTCGCAGTTTCCTATGTGCGGTCTGCTCACGATGTCCGTCGTGTTGGGACAGAACCTCACCCTCGTGGCCCTTTGGTAGTTGCGAAGATTGAAACCCGAGCAGCGGTGGAGAATCTCAAAGGCATAATAGAAGCTTCAGCAGGCATAATGGTTGCTAGAGGTGATCTTGGGACAGAGTTTGACCTTGCCGATCTTCCGCATTTACAAAAGAAAATCATCGCTGAATGCATAGCTGGTGGTTTACCAGTAATTACCGCAACCCAAATGCTTGACTCGATGATACAGAATTCATCTCCCACAAGAGCTGAAGCTTCGGATGTTGCAAATGCCGTTTTTGATGGAACTTCAGCAGTTATGCTTTCGGGCGAAACTGCTATCGGCGAGTTTCCTGTTGAATCAGTACAGACAATGTCTCGTATAGCCCAGCGTGCTGATGAGGCATTCGATTACGAGCGGTGGGCTGAGCGAGTAGCACAATTACGCCAAATCCCTGAAGAAGAATCACCATCAACTGGTTCCGAGGGAATAACAGATGCAATGACATTAGCTACATGGCGCGCTGCCAATGAACTTGACTTAGCGGCTCTGCTATGTATTTCTGGATCGGGTTTTACTGTTCGATCCATGGCTCGGTTTCGACCTAACGTGCCAATCTTGGGAATGACAATGGATGACCGAACAGCTCAGCAGTTAACCCTAAGTTGGGGAGTGACTCCCTACACAATTACTGGCGAGTTAGGTTACGAAACACGAATTGAAAATGCAATCAGTGTCGCAATTGCTGAAGGTCATGTGAAATCAAATGACTTAATCGGGGTGCTTGCAGGTATAACTGGCGATTCTCCCGCAACAGATGTTCTAAGAATCATGAGAGTCCCCTAAAAATCATGAGCGAAGTAGCATTCAATAAAGGAAAGGTACCTGAGACAAGATTACCTAGCGAGGATCCAACTCTCGAACAAGAGATGAACAAAGTGCGAGGTAATGAATCTGCTGATAAACGTTCTGCCTTACTAATTCTTGCTTCTAAGAATCCAGAATCAATAGGTATATGGTGCGTTTTAGGTATATCTTCATCTGAAATGATGGAGTCGTACTCATATTTCCGAGTAGCTTATCATCGCGGTCTCGACTCATTGCGAAAAAATGGATGGCGGGGTTCAGGGTTTGTGCGATGGGAACATAAAAGTAATCGGTATTTCTTATTTGCTCTTAACCAATTAGCAGAGATCTCAAGAGAGATCGGGGATCATGCCGAAGCAGAACGATGCAGCCTCTTCCTTCGCCAACTTGAACCTAGTTGGGAACAGCTACAAATTAATTCGCTGTAGATGAATTTCTCTGGGATTGTTCTTAACGGTGGTTCATCGTCTCGTATGGGTCGTGATAAAGGAGAAATCGTTTACAGAGGAAGACGACTTATTGATATTGCAGTTGAATCGCTTATTGCAGCTGAAGCGAATGACGTCCTTGTCGTAGGTGGCGGTTCAAAAAGCAATTCATTGAAAAAAAATATTCAATATTGTGATGATTCATTCCCGAATGAAGGGCCTCTTGGCGCTGTAATAACTGGATTAAGAAATATTGAAAGTGACATAGCGTTTATTTTGGCATGTGACTATCTGGATATTGATAGCTCAGTAGTTATTGAATGTATTTCTAAACTCAACTCTAAGAGTATGGTCTTTCCGTTGTATAAGGGGAAAGAGCAGTACTTATTTTCTGCGATCCGAACTGAATGTGTTGAGGTTCTTGAGATCCAATTTAAGAAAGGCGTTAGATCAATGCACGAAGCCTCAGCTACTTTGGATTGCGAATCCTATCAGTCTGCGTACTCTGGGAAACTTCGAAGCGCGAATACGCCATCTCAATTAAATGGCGACTAGTCTGGGGAAGTCAGATTCATGAAGGAGTATCTTGACAGAAATCAAAGAAATATCCGTAGAGGAGCTTGCTGAATTAGATTTGGAAAATATCTGCCTCGTGGATGTTCGTGAGGAATATGAATTTATAGAGATGCGAGTTCCAGGAGCTGAATTATTGCCATTGGGAGAAGTCCCAGAACACGTTGACGAATTTCCCTTGGATAGGCCCGTCTATTTAATCTGTGCGTCTGGGAATCGTTCAAAAGTGGCTGGAGAGTTCTTGTCAAAGTTTCATATAGATGCTGTTAATATCGCAGAAGGGACTAAGGGTTGGGTGTCTTCAGGACGCACGTATAAGTACGGAGATGAAGATTTACCCCGCTTCTAATATGAATTCTGACCTAGTTGATGCCGAAGTTGTTGATGATCAAGCTGAATTAATTTCTGTTGTAGAGGAGCTTAGCAATAGCAATATTTATGCTATTGACACTGAATTCCACAGGGAGAAGACCTACTTCGCAAAGCTTGCCCTAATTCAATTGCGATGGAGTGATCGCTTGGTGATAATCGACCCACTGAATTTGGACCTAAGTGTATTGTCAAATATATTTCACTCAAATTCGGTTGCTGTCTTTCATGCCGGTTCACAAGACCTTGAGGTTCTTCATCGAGCGACGGGAGCGGTTCCTACCAGCATTTTTGATACCCAAATCGCTGCTGGATTTCTAGGCATGCGAACACCATCGCTAGCTTCACTTCACGAGAATTTGTTGGGAGTCAAGCTAACAAAAGGTGATAGGCTAACCGATTGGTTGCAACGTCCATTGACAGAAAGTCAACTTCGGTATGCTGCCTCCGATGTTAGGCATCTACTTGAATTGCACCGAGTGCTTACAGAACGCCTGACAGAACTCAAAAGATACGAATGGGCTGAAGCGGAATTTGTAACATTTTTAGAGAAGCGGCAGAAAGTGATTGATCCAAAAGATGCTTGGCAACGGATTAAAGAAGCTAAGCATCTCAATAAGCAAGCTCGAGGGGTAGCTCAAGCTTTAGCTGAGTGGCGAGAGATAGCAGCTCAAAAGAACGATATCCCAAATCGTTACATTATGTCTGACTTAGCGTTGGTTGGAATTGCGCAAAGAAAACCTACAAAGTTATCGGATTTAACGAATATTCGTGGTTTTGATCACGCACAATATCAAAAAGAAAAGGGCCAGCACCTTCTTAAAATCGTCGAAAGAGGTCTTAAGGCTGACCCAGTCCCAAGTCTTAAAAATCGAAAGAAATCCTTGCCACCTGAGATGCGACCAGCAGTTACTTTGCTCTCAGCCTGGCTTGCACAATTCGCAACTGACAAGAATATTGATCCTGCTCTATTAGGAAGTCGCTCTGATATAGAGGAACTTTTGCGAGGTGAAAGTGATAGCAGACTTCAGGAAGGGTGGCGACAAGAGGAAGTAGGCGAGCAGGTTGATAATTTACTCCAAGGGAAATGTTCACTTTCATTTGATAATGGACGTTTAGTGATTGAGAGTAGAGGAACTCTCTCATAAAGCGCACAAACTGCTTCATCACGACTAGGATGGAATGGATCATCCCCTTAGATACTTGGCTGTGTGGAGGAATCATGAAAAAGGGAAGACATCGAAGGTACGAAGAGGCTAGAGCCTTAAAACAACAAAACGACCAACTTGATGACCTATTTGAGGAGGATGAGGGTCCTTGTCTTGAATGTGATGCTTTACCTGGTCAAGATTGTAAAGAATGGTGTTTAGCTAGATCCGAGCCAAATTAGAGTTAGTTTTCTGTAACCGACTAGATCTAAAGTTTCGTTATTCGGCAGCTACTGGAATATGTTTTCTTTGTGGATCTTGACCTCTAAGTGTTTTGTAGAGGGTTGTGCGCTGAATGAGTTCTCTGCCTAATGGCTGACACAATTCTTCGAATTGGTCTTTCCCTAACATTTGTCCATGCTTTGCTCCAGCTGCGCGAGAGATATTCTCTCCATTTAATGTGCCACCAACATCATTCACTCCGGCTTGAAGCATCTGCTTCATGCCATCTAAGCCAATCTTCACCCATGATGCCTGGATGTTGTCGATGTAGCCGTGGTAAACAATCCGTGCTACTGCATGCACTAGAAGATTTTCACGGAAAGTTGGGCCGCGACGGGCTCCTTTTCGTAGGTAAATTGGAGAAGCCATATGAACAAAGGGTAGACCCACGAATTCTGTGAAACCTCCAGTTTCCCGCTGAAGCTCTCTTGTTCGGATTAAGTGACGCGCCCAGTGAACCGGCTCTTCGACACTACCGAACATCATAGTGACATTTGACCGTAAGCCAATCTCATGGGCTGTTTTATGGGCATCCAACCATTCTTCAGTTGAGATTTTATCCGGGCACAATATCTCCCGGACCTCATCATCTAGAATTTCAGCTGCCGTTCCTGGTAGTGACCGAAGCCCAGCATCGTATGCTCTCTTCAAATAACTACTTAAAGGCTCGCCTAAACGTTTAGCGCCCTCCGTAACCTCTAATGCCGTGAAGCCGTGAATATGTAAATCAGGGAGTTCATCATGGATAGCTTGGCACATATCAATGTAGTAGTCGCCATCAAAATCAGGGTGGATTCCACCTTGCAGGCAGACCTCAGTAGCTCCATTTGCATGAGCTTCAGCAGCGCGAGCTATAACCTCTTCTAAGGAATGCAAATATGGTTTGCCTCGTAAATTGAGAGAAAGCGGGCCTTTGGAGAAGCCACAAAACTTGCATTTAAAAGTGCAAACGTTTGTGTAATTAATGTTGCAATTAGATACGAAAGTGACTGCATTGCCGTTAACAGATTCCCGGAGAGAATCAGCGTAGCTTACAATAGTGTGTACCTGTCCGCCTCTAGCATTAAATAGCTTCACTATCTGTTTTTCAGTAAGATCCTGACCTTCGGAAGCTTCGTTAAGGATTTCATCAATCTCTTTTGAAGGTTTGGTCTTATTTAAAAGAAGGTTAGCTGGAGATGTTGAGGAGCCTGAATACCATTGCGTTGAATCCTCTCCAACTTGGGCTACTTCAGCACCGTCATTCACGTTTGTAACAAATTCTATCTTCTCCGGGAATATTGAACCAGGGTCATCTCTACCGAGGAGTTCACTATCAGAACGATCCATCACAGGAAAACGCAATTTCTCGTCAATCCACTTTGCAGAATCTCGGACGAATTCGGGGTAGACAGTCAATCTAGGGGCAAGGAAGTAGCCGTTATCTTCAGAAATAGATCTTAAGCGATTTAGTGATGGCCATGGTCTCTCAGGATTAACAAAATCTGCAGTTACCGGCGAGACGCCTCCCCAATCATCAATTCCCGCTTGGAGAAGAATAGAGAAGTCATCGGAAAGATTGGGTGGGGCTTGAAGGTGGACATCGTTAGGTAACAATATTCTTGCTAAAGCGATTGTTTCAAGGTATTCACTCTCTAGAGCCGGCTTTTTCTTGTGCATCATCGTTCCGGGTTTGGGAAGGAAGTTCTGGACAATCACTTCTTGGATATGACCGAACTCATTATGTAGGTCAGCAATGGCTTGGATAGTCTCAATTCTATCGTCTCTAGATTCGCCGATACCTACTAATAATCCAGTTGTGAAAGGTATGGACAAATCGCCAGCGTCTGCAAGTGTCTGAAGTCTTCGATTAGGATCTTTGTCGGGGGCCCCTCGATGGCAGTCGAGATCTGCATTGAGTGACTCAATCATCATGCCTTGTGATGGTGATACTTCCCGAAGCATTGACAGTTCTTCTTTCGAAATCGCCCCAGCATTGGCATGTGGCAGTAAGCCTGTCTCATCAATTACTAACTGCGCCATTGCGTAAAGGTAATGTACTGTGCTTTCATATCCGCGTTCATCTAGCCATTCCCGAGCGGCGGGGTAGCGCAACTCAGGCTTCTCTCCCAAAGTGAAAAGTGCTTCGTGGCAACCCGCCAACGCACCTTGGAAAGCAATTTCTCTTACTTCGTCTGCTGAAAGGTAAGGCGCTTGAACTCTAGCTGGAGGCTGAGCAAATGTGCAGTACCCACACTTATCCCTACAGAGATGTGTAAGTGGTATAAAAACTTTGGGTGAATAGGTGACTCTTGATCCAAAATTACGATTGCGAATAGCTTGCGCTTCAGTCATCAAACTTGTAAGTGAGGAGGTGGATAAAACGTTCATCTAGCAACTTTGAGGATAGATTCTTCTGAAGATCGGCTGGCTATTTCACTTGGATTTACCTGAACGTTGCAGCGTGGGCATGAAGTAATCTGTGTTAATGCCGTACCGCACCTGGCGTGGGTGAGAATCGTAGGCGGATTACCATCTGCAAACCATTTATCTCCCCAATGCATTAACGCAATGAGTGATGGCGAGAGATCCTTCCCCTTTTCGGTAAGGTAGTAGTCATTGCGTATGGGGTTACTTTGGTAGGGGCGTTGGATAATGATTCCCGCAGCATCAAGTTTGGTTAATCGGTCGCTTAAAATATTCTTTGCGATACCAAGATCTTGACGGAGTTGCTCAAATCGTCGCACTCCTCGAAAGAGATCTCTCAATATTAGGATAGTCCACCTGTCGCCAATGACGGACAAAGTTGAATCAATGGAACATGGTTGGGATTTATCGTGCACAAAGCGATGCTAGCAGGTAGGTTTCAAATTGCAACTTACTAGGTAAGAGTACGTCCTTTTATCGAAAGTGACTCAAGTAGGTTTTCAAATGAGTTCTCAAACGCTTCCACACCTTGCAATTCAAGCAAATTTGCAACTTCATCTAAATTTATGCCAAGCTCCTCAACGCTACGGATGATTTCGTCAGCAGCATCAAAATCAACGTCCACAGTTCTTCTCAAGACTCCATGATCAACAAAAGCTTCAAGTGTTGCATCTGGAAGAGTGTTAACGGTATTTGGGCCGATCAAAGAATCAACGTAGAGAGTATCTGGGTATTGAGGATCTTTAGTTGAAGTAGACGCCCAAAGTGGTCTCTGGAGGTTAGCGCCTCGTCTTTCTAATGCTTTCCAACGTTCAGTATCAAATGCTTTAAGAAAAGATCTATACGCTAATTGCCCCTGAGCAACTGCAGTCTTTCCCTTCAGGGTAATAGCAGTATCGCTTCCAATGCCTTCTAAACGTTTGTCCACTTCAGAATCAGTTCTAGAAATGAAGAAAGAAGCGACAGACGAAATATCTGAGAGGTCGCCTTCTCTTTCCTCAAGCCCACTTATATATGCTTCGATCACCTGCTCGTACCGTTCTATTGAAAATAGTAAAGTTACGTTGACCGAAACTCCTTCAGAAATCATCTGCTTGATTGCAGGTAGCCCTTCCTCTGTTCCAGGAATTTTTATATAAATATTTGGAAGATCTAGCCGATTATTTAAAGTACGAGCAGCTTTAATAGTTTGATTGGTGTCTCTTGCCAATCTTGGATCAACTTCAACAGATACGTAGCCGTCAATGCCACCACTCTTTTGATAAACAGAATGAAGTACGTTGGCTGCTCCAGCTATATCAGTTATTACTAATTCCCAATAGGCATCTTCTACGGAACTATCAGTAAGTATCAGTTCCTTGAATTGCTTGTCATAAGCATCGGAGGTGCTTATGGCTTTTTCAAATATCGAAGGATTTGAAGTGAGGCCTCGGACACCGCTATCAACCCATTCTTGGAGTCTTCCTGAGTTAACCCACTCTCGGCGTAAATTATCTAACCATGGACTCTGACCGAAATCTTCATAAAGTTGAAATAGCAATTACTTTCCTCCCTCTTTAAGTTCTTTGTCAATGTTGCTTATATTGATACCGAGAGCGTCCATGATCTGATTCCCTGGAGCGGAAGCACCAAAACGATCAATACCTATTGAGCTATCGGCATATCGAGACCATCCAAGGGTTACTCCTGCTTCAACAGAAATAACTCTCTTATCAGCTAAATATTCGTCCCACCTCTGTATTTCAGGTGAAAATTGTTCAGCGAGTTCCCACGAGGGGATTGACAATACGTTTACAGGCTCATTGGCAGCGTATTCCATACAAAGAGAGACTTCAGAACCAGTTGCAATTAAAGTGGCATTTGCATCTTTGTCCTCCTTTAAGAAGTAACTTCCCTTCTGGGCGAGATCAACGTCAGTTTCAGCAAGAATAGGCAAGTTTTGTCGTGACAGTATCAACGCAGTTGGTCCATCATGATTCAAAGCAGCGACCCACGCAGCTACAGTTTCTTTCGCATCGGCAGGTCTTATCACTAGCAAATCAGGTATGGTGCGGAGAGACATAATTTGTTCAATAGGTTGGTGTGTCGGCCCGTCCTCGCCGACCCCAACAGAGTCATGGGTAAAAGAGTAAATCACTTTAGCTTTGGATAAAGCTGCAAGGCGAATTGCCGGCCTCATATAGTCACTGAAGACTAGAAAAGTGCCTCCAACAGGTACTATGCAACCATGCAAGGCAATTCCGTTCATAACAGCTCCCATCGCATGCTCGCGTACCCCGTAGAAGAGCTGTTTACCAGAAGGGCTGGATGGAGACAATTGTTCACAATTCGTTAAAGCCGTTCCGGTGTTGCCCGTTAAGTCAGCACCTCCAGCAATCATTGACAAGTTCTTTGCAATTTCATTAAGGCATACTCCGCTTGCCACTCTGGTAGCAACACTTTCGCCCACGCTCTCTTCGTATAATTTCTGGGTGGAGGATAAGTTCCAAGTTCCCATGTTATCTTCAGGGTTCCAGTTGTATGCTTCCGCTTCTTGCTGGTAGCGCTCGCCAGCTGCTCTGTAGATATCTAATACTTCAGAGGGAACATAGAAAGACTTTTCTGGAGGTAATCCCATAAGCTCTTTAGTCTCAGAAATTTCATTCTCTTTAAACGCGTACCCATGGGCGCTGGGACTATCAGTCAGGCTGGGGGAGGGGTGCCCTATATGCGTTCTTAGGATAATGATTGTCGGCGATCCTGTATTTGATTTAGCATCAAGCAACGCATTTTCGATTGCATCCAAGTCTTCACCAGATTCACCAAGATCTATCACATTCCAGCCATAGGCTTCAAACCTTTTGCCGGCATCATCTTCAAGCGATAGTTCAGTAGGCCCATCAATGGTTATATGATTATCGTCATAAATGCAGATAAGGTTTCCTAGTTGTTGGCTACCCGCAAGCGAAGCAGCCTCATGGCTTATCCCTTCTGAAAGGTCACCATCACCGCAGATTACAAAAACATTGTGGCTTATGTTCTCACTACCAAAGTTTGCTCTAAGCCACCGCTCTGAAATTGCCATGCCTACCGCATTAGCAAAACCTTGACCCAATGGTCCTGTTGTAACCTCAACTCCAGCTGTGTGTCCAACTTCTGGGTGCCCAGGGGTTATGCTACCAAGCTGCCTAAAGTCCTTCAGGTCGTCTAAAGTTAGCCCATACCCAGTCAGGTAAAGCATTGCGTATTGCAAGATTGATGCATGTCCAGCGCTCAGAATAAAACGATCGCGATTAAACCAATCAGGGTGTTTAGCGCTATATCTCAGAACACGAGTGAACAGCACATGAGCAAGGGGTGCAAGTGCCATAGCAGTTCCTTGGTGACCAGAACTAGCTGCATGGGGGGCATCCATTGATAAGCCCCGAATAGTATTGATTGCTAATTGCTCTAAATCGTTGTCTGTCTCAATTGCTGTCATGTCGCTCCCATCAACGTGTATACATTAACTTGCAAGACGGCACAGAGCAGGAAATTAAAATTAAATTTCTTATGCATCATCCTTAATGGTTAAAGGCACAATGATCGGGTCATCTTGATTAAGTCGACAGTGAGCAAAAACTATTCCAGGATTAGCTAATTCCAACTCTGCTCTTATCAATCTATACGCGAATAAACCTGGCTCAACTTGTAAAGGCTGAACGTTGCGAGCAATTTCCTCCTCATCGGAATGGTAAGTGACTTCTAATACTCCAGTCCCATTTGAGTTTTGATCGCTGTGAATAAGTACTACCAAATGTGGTGCAAGAGTAAGAGGAAAGGGCTCCGAAACACCAATAGTGAACTGAACACCTGAAAGATTTAAACGTGTTAACCCATTCGCATTTTCAAACATTGATATATCGTCAATAAATAAAGCAGCTAAAATTTTCATAATACCCTCAGTTGAAAGCTACTATTTCTTACGCCGTTATGACAACTAAGAGGTAGGCAGACATTGTCAAACAGGTAGTGTAATAACATGAACTCTTTAACAGAATTTGAAAGCAAAAAGCTACTGAGTAATTTTGGATTGGTTTCATGTAGAGAATCAATAACTAAAACCTTTGACGAGGCTTCCTCTGCTGCCCTAGAGATCGGCTATCCGGTCGTTCTCAAAATATCAGGCGACGGAACTGAACATAAAACCGAATTGGATGGAGTTAGGTTAGGGATAAACAATGAAGATGACTTAAGTATTGCTTTTAACGAGATGCGAGCAAGCAATGGAAGTGTTGACGAATTTCTCGTTTGCGAACATGTGGTGGGAAAACGAGAATTTATTGCTGGCTATCATATCGATAAAGATTTTGGACCGACAATTATGTTTGGCCTAGGAGGTATCTTCGCAGAAGTGAATACGGACGTATCATTTCGCTTACTGCCTTGCTCACGAGAAGAGCTGAAACAGATGCCTCATGAATTGAAGTCCAATGCTTTGCTTTATAAATTCCGCGGTGAACCCGATATTGACCTCGAAGCGCTCGCAGACACATTGGAAGCAATTGCAGCATGTGGTTTAGCGGACCCGTCTATACAAGCTATTGATGTTAATCCACTCCTGATAAATGGCAGCCGGCCGGTCGCTGTTGACGCACTTGTTATTAAATCATGAATTATCAGGCAAATTTACATACCTTATTTAATCCCCAAGGAATAGCCGTCATAGGTGCTTCCACTCATCCAGGAAAGTTCGGTTTCGTCGCTCTCCACAACATACTTGCAACCGGTTATGAAGGAAATGTTTTCGCTACGAACCCAAAGACTCCAGAAATACTTGGAATACAAACTCTGGAGTCTGTTGAAGGCATTCCTGATGATTCAATTGATGTCGCAATGATTTGTCTGGGACCTAAACAGGCAATTGCTGTCCTTCCTGAATTAGCAAAAAAGGGAGTCAAAGCAGGATTTGTGGTATCTGGCGGATTTCGAGAGAGTGGCGTTGAAGGGATCGAATTAGAGAAGGAATTAGTTGAGGTAGCTAACTCTCTTGAAATAGCTATTGCCGGCCCCAATGGGCAAGGCTTTGTCTCAACGCCAGCAAATTTGTGTTCGCAAATTGTTTCCCCGTACCCGCCGAAGGGAAATATATCTATTGCAAGTCAGAGTGGGAACATACTCTCAGCGATGCTAAATCAATCCCGTACCAAGAACATTGGTATAGCGAGAGCGATATCAATTGGCAATCAAGCACAGTTAGACGTGGCAGATTATATTCGCTACTTCGGAAACGACCCTGAAACAAAAGTTGCCATAGCGTATGTAGAGGGTTTACCAAATGGAAGAGATTTCTTTGAATCGATAACGAAAGTGTCTAATGACAAACCAGTTATAGTAATCAGAGGAGGCACAACCTCTGACGGTGCGAAGGCAGCCTCAAGCCACACAGGTTCGATGGCTTCTGATCAGAAAATTTTTGAAACTGCAGTCACCCAAGCTGGAGGTATTCTAGCAATTGACCCCAACGAAGCATTTGAATTTGCAGCTGCTTTTGCAACAAAGCCATTACCATTTGGCAGAAAAGTAATAGTAGTAACAACTGCCGGTGGGTGGGGTGTAATGACTGCTGACGCTATATCTCGATCGAAACTAGATCTCATGGAACTGCCACGGGACCTTGAAGTTCAAATTAACCAATACTTACCACCTCGATGGAGTAAAAGTAATCCAGTGGATCTCGCTGGAGGTGAAACCAGAGATACGATTCCTACCCTCTTACCCCTGATACTTGGACATCCACAAGTTGATTCAATGATTTTTTTAGGGCTAGGAATCCAAGGCAACGTGGCGAGAAGTTATTTAGAAAGCCCAGTTGCAACTGCGGAAACTGAGAAGATGGCAAATTTTCATATCTCACAGGAAATGAGATACGCTGAGGCCATTATTCAAGCATCAAGAGATTTTGGAAAACCAGTGTTTGTAGCAACAGAAATCGTAAGTACTGATTCACAGAATCCAGGGCCGAAATCACTAACAGATTACGGCGAAGTGTGCTTCAGTTCACCCATAGCAGCTGTGAAAGCTCTAGAAGCGATGACAAACTTTTGTATCAGAGAACACACTGGTTGATAACAGATACGACAATTTACAACTAGACTCAGACCGTGCTTCAACTTCTCAAAAGAGTATCCTTACCATTATTAATTTTGGCAGCGTTGATTGCATTGTTAAATTTCAAAGATCGTTTTGGTTATGAGGAAGCCCCCATCAACACAACGCAAATTATTGAAACAAAAGATTTGGGAACACCCGTTTTCTCTTTGCGACGTGTACCAGAACTCCTCACTTCCCCGTTAGCAACGCAGCAACTACAAGAGAGTCTCTTAGAATTGGTCAGCGTTCTCCCAGACTCAAGTTGCTTCGCTGTAACGGCTGATTCGGAGGAGCTTTTCGAGTTTCAGAAACAACTTCCGCTGAACCCGGGTCGTACCCAGAAAATTATTACTGCCTACGCAGCGCTTGCACAGTTAGGATCAGATTATCAATATGAGACAGTTATTTCCGCTGACCGGGAAACTGATGCAGACGGGAATCTTCTAAGCAGTGATTTGTATGTCATTGGAAGCGGGGATCCAGTTATCCGAACGGATGCTTTCATGGAGTTACTTCCGGAATCATATAGTTTTATTCGGACTAGTGCAGATGAAATGGCTGATTTAACTGTTGGGATGAACATTCTTTTCATACAAGGGGCAGTAGTCGTAAATGAGAGTCGGTACGACGAAGAGAGAACTATTGTGGGTTGGGACCAAAACTTAAAGGAATCTGCTGTAATTGGTTCACTTTCTGCTTCACTCCTGGACAGTGGCTTTGACGGATTGAAGCAAAATTACAGCCAGCAGCGCGGTGATAGTCCTTTACCTTTAGTGCCAAGTGCAAATCCAGCTACACGTTTTGCGGCTAATTTTGATGACCTACTTGAGGCTCGTGGGGTTATTATTTTACGAGGTGCGAAAGAGATAAATAATGTTGAGCAAAGTTCTCTTGTTGAACTTATTACGATCAAATCGCCAAGCCTAGATCAAATAGCTAAGCAGATGCTAACGAATGACGATAATGTCACAGCAGAGATGGTCCTTAAAGAGATCGGGTTCTCTCGAACCGGGCAAGGATCAACCGGTAGCGGTCTCGTCTCACTGCCCGAAATATTATCTGCCAACAATCTCCCAAATACTGAACTGCTACTTATTGATGGTTCAGGTTTAAGTCGTGATAATCAAGCTACGTGCAACTTATTTCAGGCTATTCTTCAGGACGATAGATATGGAGAAACTATAAAAGAAGCACTTCCTTTAGTGGGGGTTGAAGGCGTCGTTAGTAATGTACTTCAGGGAACTCCATTCGAATCAAATCTAACTGCTCATACATACTTTGAAACAGGTCGTGCTGCTATGGTCGGTTCCTATACCACTCCCGAAGGTCTTGAAATGCACATTACCTATATCGCTAACTTTGATGACATAGAAAGTGCTCAGAACGTTCATGAGACTTTCCTTAACAGACTTGCTCCAATATTAAGCGAATTTACAGGTGGTAAAGCGCTAGATGAAATGGGGCCAAGGTCGGTAATTGACTAAATGCAGGATCTAGCAATGTTTCCGCTAGGAACAGTTCTTTTTCCTGGCAGTCTTTTGCCGTTAAGAATCTTTGAGCCGAGATATTTAAAGTTATTTTCTGAATTAACTCAAAAGGACTCCTTTTTTGGAACATGCTTAATCGAGAAAGGTCATGAAGTCGGGGGTCAGGACAGCCGTTTCTCTTTCGGAACGCTATGTAAAATCACTGATTTGAAAGAATTAGGGGCCAACCAACTGGCCATTCAGTGTCTAGGAATTAAGAGAATAATTGTAAAAAAATGGCTTCCTGACAATCCATACCCTCTTGCTCGAGTAGAAGAACTAGATGAGGAGGAAAATCTTGACTTTCAATTTAAAAGAGAAATAATTGAAGAACTTGAACGGTGCTATGTGCTTCTTGTACAAATGGGCACTATCCCAGCAGAAAGCATGGATATTAAGGTTCTAGAGCGGGTAAATCTATTTACAGCTTGCGCGCTTGCGCCATTAGGGCAGTTAGACAAATATAAGTTACTTGCGACCGAAAGCCCAAAAGATCGTTCTAGTCTGCTGCTGGCGCAAATCACCTCTGAACGTGAAACGCTTGCAGCTATGAGTAGACTTCAACAAGATGAAATTTGATAACCAATCGGTAACGAGTAGAAATAATGAAAATTGAACAGGATATAATTTCTGAAAAATTTACAGAATTGCGTTCCCTTCTAATTAGGTATGCTAAGCAAGAAATTAGAGACCCGTTAGCCGCGTTAACTAAATGGGTATCATTGGGTTTAGTAGGAATGTTATTCTTGTCTGTCGGAGCCGGGTTTGGCGCAATCGGTTTGCTCAGGTTACTTCAGAATGAACTTTCCCTATTTAACGATTCCCTTTCGTTTGTGCCATACGTGTTGGTATTCGTAGCCTTATTAATTGCAGTAACAATTCTACTGAGGGCTTCAAGGAGGCATAATGAGATCCGATGAATCTGGAAACATAACACCAGCAGATATTGAAGCAAAGATCAAAGACTTCAAAAGTGAACTTATCTCGGTATCAGG
>Ga0208277_1000296_pt1 | contig 30032 bp, 30 predicted proteins | sample ETNtaG_5_FD_185782 | JGI IMG/M metagenome (GOLD analysis project Ga0208277, IMG submission 185782) | Marine microbial and viral communities from oxygen minimum zone, Eastern Pacific Ocean - ETNP201406SV205 (SPAdes) (version 2) | ecosystem: Environmental > Aquatic > Marine > Oceanic ...
GAGGCTCTAAGGGGTCTGGTTTCGGGCACTCTTTCGGTGAAGGTCTCCCACGAGGGGATCCATTCTGGGAACTCCGGAGGATCGATCCCCTCATCGTTCAGGATTCAGCGAATTCTCCTAGACCGAGTGGAGGACTCCGCCACCGGTCGAGTCCTGATACCAGAGATGCACGCAGAAATACCCCAAGAGGTTAGGGACAAGGCCATCGCTCTTCGAGAAATAGTGGGCAACAGCATCTGGGAGCAGTTTCCTACTGTCGATTCACTCAGGCAGGCATCAGAGACTACCGAGGATATGATAGTGGCAATGAACTGGGAGCCCACACTTTCGATAATCGGCGCGGATGGGATGCCACCGGTCCAGGTTGCGGGAAACGTGCTTCGAACAAACACCGATCTAAAACTAAGCTTCAGGATACCGCCCGGTGTCGATTCAGAGGTCGCGATAGCCTGCGCGAAGAAGACCCTTGAGGAAGACCCGCCATATGGGGCAGAGGTCGTATTCACTCCCGACTCGTGTGCAGACGGATTCCAAGCTCCCCCTCTTGAGGGGTCCGTCTCAGACGCAATACACGACGCCTCAATGGAGTTAACAGGTCTACCACCATTAGCAACTTGGACTGGAGGGACGATTCCATTCATGGCTATGATGCAGGGCAAGTATCCTGAAGCGATGTTCCTCTGCACTGGCACCTCCGGGCCGGGAAACAACGCACATGGTCCCGATGAGAAATTACACATTCCCTCATCGAAGAGGCTTACTGTAGCTCTTTCTGCAACAATCTCAGCTATATGCGGAAACTCATGATTAGCCGCTTCTCCCCTACCTAAGTGCCGCCGGGGTTATATCGGGGTCACCTGCGCACCAAGGAAGATGATGGGCCAAGATGAATCAGCCGGAGCAGACCCCCAGCAGACTATCCGAGAACTAGAGCAGCAAGCTGTGAAGGATAAGGAGGCTCTCGACAAGCTATTAGTAGCATATCAGGCACAGGAAGCCGATATTAGTGAGATGAAGGCCCAGGTTGAGACGCTAAATCGAGAGCTTATCGACAAGGAAACCGAGAAGGAAGGAATCAACAACCTACTCTCAAATCTACGTAGGCAGAAGGACGAGATGGAAGTTGATCTCGCCAAGGCAAACACGAAGATCCCCTATCTGGAGAGCAAACTTGAGAAGACCGAGGAGTTGCTAGATAGGGAGAAGGCAAGACTTGGACAGGTTCTCACGGTAGCTGAGGAAATCGACGAGTCAAACCAAGCTGCTCAATCAGAACTCGCCGCAAGGGACGATTGGTATGTACAGCATTTGCAACTCTTTGAGGACCTAAATCAAGCAATTCAGACACGTCACGACATGATTGACAGGGCTATTGCCACAGCGAAGGAAATTCATGCTAAGCAGGAATCATTCCAGGCCCAGAAGCAAGCAGTAATAGAAGAAATCAAGGAGATCGCTTCAGAGGACGATGATAAAGGGGAATCAGAAGCCTCTGAATCAGAGAGCGAGTGAAAAATCACTCTCCAGTCTTCTTAATGAATTTTGCAGGAATTCCGCCCCAGATTTCACCATCCGGAACATCTGTCCACTTAGGCAGCACGGCTCTAGTTGCGACGACTGATCCCTTGCCAATTCTGCAACCAGGTTGAACTATGCTTCCTCCGCCAATTAGTGCTCCATCTCCAATTACTACAGGTGCTAGGACGATTTCCCCACTCTCTACTAGATGCCCATTAATTGTCGCGTCTCCACCAACTACGACTCCATCACCAATCGTAATCATTGATGCATCATTAATTCTAATCGAATTTAGTTGAACACCGCTTCCAATCTTTGCCCCCATCATCCTGTAATACATCGTAGCTAGAAATGAAGGGATTACCAGACCAAGGAACATCTGTGCCACTCTGTGAGAAACCAAAGAGAAGGCCCACTGTATGGTTAAGAAAGATCTTAGCGGGTATCTCCCCTCGTCCTTCCTGACTCTAAAAATGCTCCCCAGTGTTCCACAAATCAATAGCAGGACAATCCCCCAGAGTATGTAACCTAGGCCGAGACTCATGCAGAATCCGGCAGCTTCTATCAGTTCGCCCTTGCCGTTGGTTCGATCAGTGATTTCCAAAAATAGGAAGTAAGAGGGCATTATGGCCAACCCAAACAAACCACCGAACAGAATCATCACTATGGCCGAAAGGACATTCTGCGCTACTTCGAATGCCTTCACCCTACTCCTCCTCAGAAACGAATCCTGCGTCGAAGTCTTCCTGTTTGGCTACTCTAATGCCTTCTTCGACGTCAATAAGGGGGAAAAGACTCCACCCGATTAGAATTACTACTAGGACGCTGACTACTGCCATTCTGCTTCCCATGGTTGCTGCACTGATTGCATACACTATGGGGCCAAATACCGCTGCAGCCTTCATAATAAAGCCGAAGAAACCGAAGAACTCGCTTACTCTGGATTTTGGAGTCATGAACACCATCAAACTTCGTGCTTGAGCCGAAGCGGTACCCATCACAACACCAACCATCATCCCAAGTAGAACCCACTGTAGGCTTACTCCGAAGTTTAGTGGTTTCCACAAGTTGTCTCTAAGAAGATTTGGCCACCAGTCTACCAATTCGCCCTCAATTACTGTGGGATGCTCGTCTCCAACTGATCTGCTGCCATCCAACAACCCTCCTTTGAATGAGAATGAGAATCTATGATCGCTAACCTCGTCCATTTTGTCAACTAGATCACCAGCCTGTTCGACAGTCAGGTATTCCCTAACAATGTCATCATCTCCCCACCGGTCGCTATCTGATGAAGATACAATCATTAATTCGAAGAATGCATCTCTGAATGACTGATCACCATCTCCAGATTTACTCACCCATCCCTTGACACTACCATCTTTTTCGTAAAGGACTGTTAATCCGTATTCCCCTTGTTCCTCGTCGAAGTCGTACTGAAAGTCATACCTCTGATGATCATCTTCCAATTCCAGTGGAGCGAATCCAACTGCAAGTATGGCCACAACTGCATATACTCCAAGTGACCAACTCAGCACCCTTTTTGTCCCAAATTTATCTGCAAGCTTCCCTCCAACCACAGTCGCAGGAATGGCTGTAATATTGACCATCAGGAGCAGAACGAAATTCATTGATGGATTGATTCTTAGAACTGAATCACCGAAGGCAGAAGCCATTCCTCCAATTGTATTGATGCCGTCAAAGAATAAGAGGAAGGATAACAGGTATAGAGCCAGAATCTTGAACTTTCTGACCTCTCCGAAGGTTTTCCTAACTTCCCTCATCCCATCCAATACTGCATCCTTGACCGAATCGTACTCCATTGGCCTAGGGATATCTGGCTCCGGCGTGTTTCTGAAGAGAGCCATCCCAAATCCCAACCACCACATCGCAGTTGTCATGAAAACAAAACTTAGAACCCATGGACTCCATTTTGTAGACATGCCGAAGAATCCGGTCTCACCTACGATTAGGTGAACGATTAGAATTGTAGAACCACCGAAGAATCCGTATGCCGTTCCCCAACTAGAAACATGATCCATTTGTGCCTTTTCAGCAAGATATGGCATGAATGCATAGTAAATTACATTCCCTCCAGAGAACCCAATGTTTCCAATCACCAGACAGAATGCTAGAAACTTGTAATCAGAACCAGATCCAAGATGTGGTGCCACACCCATCATTCCAGTGAAAATCACCCCTACAATTGTATAAGCCCAGAGGATCTTTTTCTTTATCGGCATCCTGTCAGCTATTGCTCCAATCACTGGACTTACGATTGCCACGAAAAGACTCGCTGCTCCCAGAACTATTGCATAGAATGTATCTCCTGTGACTACCAAGCTACCTACTTCTGTACCCCCTCCCGTTGCTAATTCGAACATGCTCGACATTAGTTGAGGGACTAAGACGGTAAGCACTGTTAGAGCGAATGCCTGGTTTGCCCAATCGTACCAGTACCAACCCCTCAGAGCCTGGTTTTCTTCATCGCTAATTTCATTTATCGTTCCAAAACTCATGCTAACCCTGCTATCCGAGAGGATACAGGGGTTTAGTGTATTCCAACACATCTAGTGTGAAAAGACGACGAGCAACATGCCAATTCAAGTGCAAGGCGTATGAGCGCGTAACATGGCCAACTCTTGCGGAATATTGGGGAACGACTCTAAGGCTGTAAAGATCCATCATTTGGTCAAGGCACCTGAGAACACTCCTGAATCAGTCTCGTTCAGGGAATCTTGGGACGCAAGTAGGCCAGTAACGGTTTACAAGACTCCAGAAAATCTCCCAGATGGGAGTTCATGTACTGCCGCAACAGTGATTCTAAGATCCAAGGGGTGTGCTTGGTGGTGGAAGTCGGGATGTACGTTCTGCGGATACTTCAACGACGTAAGGGACGATGTTTCTGCAGAAGATATGTTCTCACAATGGGAATATGCAAAGGAATCAACCAATAAATTCGAAGGATGCAAAATGATCAAGGTGTATACCTCTGGAACATTCTTTGAGGATCGAGAAAACCCACCAGAGTGGCAAGAGACGGTTCTGAAGGAAACCGCTGAAATGGGTCTTCACCTGGTTGTAGAGGCTCAAGCCCAGATGTGTACTCCAGAGAAGATTCAATGGGTCGCAGAGAGACATCCGGGATGTACTGTTGCAATCGGCCTAGAGGCCTATGATGACATAGTTCTAAGATTTCACGTCAATAAGGGATTCACAACAAAACAATGGCATCGGGCTGTCGAAATGCTGAGAGATAATGACCTACGTGTGAAGACATACCTATTGTTCAAACCACCATTCATGTCGGAGGGCGACGCACTAGAACACACCACTTCATGGCTGATTGATGTTGCTCCCTTCTCCGATGAGGTTTCTGTTAACCCAATGAATATTCAGAAGAACACTATAGTTGACAGACTGTTCAGGAATAGGGAATACAGATCACCATGGTTATGGTCATTGGTAGAAATGATCAAGAGGGCCCATCGAGGTCTGGGAGACTCCAGTTGCAGAATAATAGTTCATCCCACAGCAGGAGGGAAGATTCGTGGAGCACACAATTGTGGGACATGCGATTCAGAGGTGGTAGCAGCAATTGAGAGATATTCAGTTTCTGGAGATGTTCATGAATTCAGCCACCTGGCATGCTCCTGCGAGACACACTGGAGAGCAGAATTAGATAACGATCTCAATCTCCCCATCACCTTGGGATACGGCACATTCCGAAGAGGAAACCCAACTGACCTTGTTCGTGCTCCTTGATGCAATTGGCAAACTGAATACGCCCAATGCTTAAGGGTAAATCTCCGGTGGTGGAGTCGGAATTGTGCGATTCCGGGGTGATTGATTGTCCGATGACGGGTCAACTTTGGTTAGAGAGTTTCTACAAGGTGAAGAAGAACCGTCATCATCATGGGTAATGCTAGTGATGGGATTCGTCTCCACAATGGTTTTTCTTATTCTGTATGGAATTCTATTCCCAAGTAGCGACCTTCCGGTAATTTCCTCCGTTTTGCCCGTATTCGATGGAGTGTTCGACTCCGGAATATGGTTCTTCATTCTTGGAGCAATGATTGGGGTCTTCGCAATACTGGGAACAATGCTAACAGAGGCAACCAGCGAATGAGGTGTATGGAATGGGCGTAATTACTTCCATGGTAGCTTTCTGGCTTGCCATTCTTGTTGTTTTCGTACTAGTCAATAGGGGCATATGGGTATTCACTGACGTTTCAAAGAGTATGAGCATGTTCATGCTTGAGAAAGCCCTAGGCCCACCAATAGACTTTGTAGACGGAAAGAGCGGATCTGCAGCCACAACTTGGATAATTCAGGGCGCTCTATGGCTCATTCCGGCATCGGTGATAACATTCTGTGGACTCTGGCTTTCACACGATCCAGAAGCACTTCACAGCCTCTCATCTTGGGGGCTAAATCCAGTTTCATCTTCTTTAATCACCTCTGGTTTCCTAGTTGCAGTTTATGGGTCAGTTGGAATGCTGCTAATCGGCTCATCTCTGCACATCGTCCCTGAACTGGGAGGAACAGCATTGGCTACAGAGAAGAATGCTACCTTGATGTCATTCATCTGGACCCTAGCCGTTATTGTAATGTTCATTGCGGCGAACAAGCCAGAGATTGCAGGTATTAGGGTTATGCCCATTGCTACCCTTCTCTCAAATCTAGCACTACTTGCAGTAATAGTCAATGTGCTACTTACAGCATCTTCCAGATCAAAGAAGATGCCTCTACCGGCATGGATGATGATAATCGGGATGATTTCTGCACCGGTATCAGTAGTTTCTCTAGCAATCACCGGCTCTCTAGACTCTGGCTTAGGCCAGTGGTTAGCTACTAGAATGGGAGGAACCACTTTCTTTCTAATGATGTCTGGCGCGATTCTGTACGGGGCTTCTAGGGGAAGCGGTAATCCACTTTGGTCTCGTTCCCTAGCAGCAGTGACAATGGTCGGAGCGATTTTCACAATCAATCCATCAGGACTGATTGACGGGGGGATCGCCTCAGAATTCCTAGGCATCAACGCTTCTGAATTCGAACCTTCGAGGAATGATATTGTCGCTGCTTCATTCCTGTTGGCCCTCTCCCTCATCCCAATTCTCGCTCTTTCCGCAAATGTCTTGGCAACAATGAGAGGAGATGACGTGTTTATTGAGAACCCGGACTCTCCTGGGATGCCCGAGATTAATTTAGCAGCCTTCATGGCAGTACCTATCGCAATTGGTGGCCTATTTGTGCTCACTGATCACCTTACTGGGAATAATGATTTCACAGGAATTCACACATCTCTAGTTTTGATGGGCGTCTGGGTCGTATTCGTACCAGCCTCTCTCGGGGCAGCATTGTCGATTTTCCCTGAGGTCTCCGGAAGGAACGTCCTCTCCGTAAATCGTTCCAGATGGGCCTTCTGGTTGATGGCAGGTGGAGCGGTATCCGGATTGATTTTTACGATGATGGCAGATTTCTCTGATATGGCTCTTCTCGAAGCCGCGGTCGAAGAGGAAAATACAATGTCTCGTCGAATCAGAGTATTGGGATCAATCCTCTTCTATGGAACTGTTCTTGGTTCGATCTATCATTCACTAAACTTGATCAGTGGTTCATTCAGAGGTACTCTAGCTAGTGAAGGGCCAAACCCATCTTCAACTTCGATAACTAGCCCCTATAGCCTTACCAAGGAGACAACAGTTAGGAAGATTCTAGCTCAGAGGGAAGGAAAGCTAGACACAGTAGTTGTCCCAGAATCCAGTACCGATCTTCCAGGTAGCTCAACTGAGGTATAACAAGACCACATAGTCCATGGGTCGATAGGTCCTGCCACCTCCGGGATAGCATGAGGATTGGTCTTGTTGGGAAGCCGAATGTAGGAAAGTCAACTGCATTCTCCGCATTAACCCAGATTCCAGTTGACATAGCAAACTATCCGTTTACAACCATTGATCCCAATGTTGGAGTAACTTGGATCCCACTTCCAGATAGATGTGCTTGTTCCAAACTTAGGAAACTTAGAGAGTCCTCTGGAAGGCTTCATGCCACCACTGAAGACGACCCTAGAGGGGGAAGCATCTGCCTACCCAATTCCGGCTCATGCTCTGGATTCAATCGTCTAGTCCCCATTACCCTGGTAGATGTGGCTGGTTTGGTCCCCGGTGCTCACGAGGGAAGAGGGCGAGGGAATCAGTTTCTCTCTGACCTTTCAAGATGTGATGCCTTAATTCAGGTAATAGACATCTCCGGCTCCACTGATTTGGAAGGAAACCCCGTTGGTTCAGGGGGTTCTGAACCAATAGAAGAACACAGATTTCTAATCGGGGAGTTAGACTCATGGATTTTGGGGATAATGGAGAACGGATGGGATCGGGTTTCCAGAAAGGCCCAAGCCGAAGGATCTCGAGCCATTCTCGAACACATTCTCGAGAGATTGACTGGAATAGGAGCAACAGAATATCATATCTCAGTAGGACTTTCATTAATGGAACGAGAACATCAATCCCAAACGGATCCTTCTTCATGGGGGCGAGAGGAGCTAGGAAAAATGGCCTCTGCAATCAGGAAGTCCATGTTCCCCATCTCAGTAGCAGCAAACAAGGCAGACAAAGGAGAAAATCGAGAGTCAGAATTAGAGACTCAGGTCGAATCAAATGGGGGCAAAGTAGTCTTCACCAGTGCAGAGGCGGAGCTAGCCCTACGTCGAGCCTCCTCTTCTGAGATGATTTCCTACAACCCTGGGGACTCAGAATTTGAATTGACTGAACTGGGTGAAGAGAATCTATCAGAGAAGCAGAGAGCAGCACTATCTTCAATTTCGAGTACTTTATCTTCATTGGAGGGTGGGGGGCTTGTCGGACTTTTATCGGAAGTAGTGTTTGGTCAATTATCCAGAATCGTCGCATATCCTGTCCAAGACGAGACTCATTGGGTTGATGGCGATGGAAAAGCGCTTCCCGATGCAATCCTAATTCCCAAAGGAACTTCTGCAAAGGGATTAGCATTCCATGTTCATTCTGATCTAGGAGAAGGATTCGTTAGGGCAATTGATGGAAAATCTGGAAGAGTAATTGGTGCTGAACATGAACTATCCAATGGGGATGTAGTAAGTATTCAGGCAAAGATTTAGCCATCGGCAGACTCGATCTTCAACTCATAGGAAACCGCAGTCCAGGTTATTTCAAAGTCCTCATCGCTATCTATCAGCCCTCCGGCGACTGGAGCAGCTTCTATCGAGGCAGTGATGGTAGCAACCCATGACCCTCTACCCATCCCTCGATCATTCCAAACATCCCTGATTTCATTCTCATTCATTTCCTCCTCGGTGAAATCCTCTCCTGTGTATCCTTCAGTAACATCCCATCTGATTGTAAAGCCACCATTTCCCCCCCCTGAGCAATCTCCATCCCCATTCTTATCTTCTATGTGCCCCGAGTCGTATCCCTCCACATCAATGAGATTACTCGATCCATCCACGCTGTCGGTGAATCCAGGACCCGGGTCGTCATTATCGACGCAAGATACTTGCAATTCTACGAATCCAATGCTTAACTCCGGTTCGATCATTAAGTCGAAGAAAGAATCGTAACTCTCTCCGTCATCTAGAGTAACAGACTCACTTAGCGAGGTTACACTCTCTTCGAAACTAACTTGAAGCGATCCGGAAAGACCAGGAGGGCCACTTCCAGAGATTTCATCGTCGATTAGGGAAGGTAGTGCTTCGAAGTAGATTGGGAATGCAATAAGAAAAACTACCGTCCCAGCTAGAGTCTTCACCTTCTGAGGGGTGTCAACAAGATCCTGGAAATCCATGACGGCTTCGCTCTTCGCTTTCAGGACACCCTATCAAATTCTCTCTCTTTCTGAGTAGAAGATTCACAATCAGTAGTCTTGAGACACTTCCCAACTGTTTATGTCAACACCCTCTTTGGAGAATACTTTCCTAGATTTCCTAAATTCTGGAAGTAGATATCCAATTATCGACCTCTCCATGAAAGTCCATTTCCATGGGCATCTTGGAAGTAACCTTGACCACTCGTTAAAGAAATCTGCCCAATTTCCTTGATCGAACAACTCTGGGATTCTGAAGGATACGAATGAGAGTCTACCAGAAGAGCCAGGAACGTAGCTCCATGATCTGATTGCTAGACCTTCTGCTTCTCCACTCAATACTTTGAGTCCAAGGACTCTAGAACGCTTAGCAATAGGGACAATTATCGCCCATCTATGAACGAGTGTAGTTTCTTCAAATCGACCCATTTCCCATCCTCGGCTTTCACCGAGAACACGCATAGCTCTGATTGCATCAGTCGGTACTGTGCTTACCGGAATTTCCAGCATCCGCTCCATTTACTTCATCCCACCCTCGAGGCCCTCGCCCATAGCGGCTTCGCATCATTCGTCCAATCTTTGATTCAACCGAAAAGGGAGCCAAGACCTTCGAAGCCGCCCGCCTCTTCCTCGGGCTCCTCAACAGCCTCTTCCTGAGCAGGAGCAGCCTCTGAGGCAGCTCCACCCGAAGAAGCAGAAGGAGCAGCCGAAGCTACTGGGGCGGCGACCGCGGTCGCCATGGCCTCATCGATATCAACAGAGCCTAGAGAGGCAACTAGGGCTTTCACTCTAGCCCCGTCAGCCTCGACTCCAGCAGCCTTCAGCACTGAGCCGACGGCCTTGTCATCGATGTCCTTTCCTGCAGAATGCAATAACATTGCAGCATATACATATTCCATTTTTCATTCACCTTTTTTTATCCGAAGAGATCACCGAGTCCACCGAACCCAGCATCCTCTTCCTCCTCTTCCTCCTCTTCTTCTGCCTCATTGGCATTTTCCGATTCAGTCGCCTCGGAGGGGGCGACTTCAACGCTCTCAGATACTGCTCCTAAAGCAGCCTGTATCTCTTCATCAAGAGCTGAGGAATCTAATTGTCCAGCTAGGGACAGGGCACTCGCACGTGCTTTCGAAAGTATTGCTGAAGCAGTTGCCTCGTTTACAATACCCGCCTCCAAAGCTACAGATATAGACTCTGAAGCAGCCTTGGAAATGAGAGTGGGAGTAGTCACAGAGGAGAACCAAACTAATTCACATGCTAGATTGAAAGCACCAGAAGTGGCACTAACAATGTCGCTCCTTAGGCCATCTGTGTCTAAGTCTAGATCAGATGACTGGAAAACATGTCCTTCTTCTACGGCTCCAGTTAGTATTAGACCAATCTCAATGGGATTTATTCCTAGCTTAGCCAGCATTATCCCCAAGTCCGCGGATATTTCAGCTCCCTCGGAGAAGGTAGTGTCTTTCTGTATCGCAACCTTACCTTTGTCAATCTTAGCAGGGATCCCCACTGCATTGAACTCTCCAACAATTGGACCAGGACCAAATTCTGTTGGGCCAGCGGGAATAGTCACGTCTTCTGGAAAACTCTCGCCTTCTTTGGCTGCACGACCCTGACGGGTCTTTTCTAGCTCCCCAAATATTTCGAATGCGTTCATCGAGTCACTGTGGACTACACAGGGTTGCTGAGCCCCTTCTAGAAGAGACTCCAACTCATCCTCGTGCCTTCCTGCACTAGACCAAGCTATCCTAATTAGAGACTTCTTTGCCATCGTGATAGACATTCGCTCTCTCAGGGTGTTTCGCATGTCGATCATATTGCTTGCAGGTACTCCAGCGACATCTACTACAGCCACAACACCGTCGCTGTTGAAAATCTCTGTAAGCTCTGACACCTTGTCCTTCTTCCATCCTGCAGCCTTGGGAATCACAAGATCACCTCGACTCTAATGGATGGACCCATCGATGTCTTGACGAAGCAAGAACGAATATTTCCAGACCCCCTCTCAAGCTTACCGATAACCCTGTCCCAAATGGCTACTGCGTTAGAAGTCAAATCGTCAATACTCTGCTCTCTCGAACCGACAGCTGTGTGGAAAGTAACCTTGTCTCTTGAACGAACTATGGCGGTATCCTTCAGGCCCGCAGCCAGAGCCGAAGGATCCAGAGTCGGTGGAACTGGACGAGGCATCTTGCCTCTTGGCCCCAAAACTCCTCCAAGGAATCTACCAACAGTTCCCATGTGAGGGATCTCTGAGAGGAAGAAGTCGTAATGCTTAGCCAGCTTCCTTGCCTTTTGCCTGTCACCACCCAAGTCTTCAATCGTTGAAGGATCAATTACTTCGAGACCGCCAGCCTTGGCCTTGGATGCCATTTCACCTCCGGCGAACATTGCAATCTTGACGGGTTTACCTCTTCCGGAGGGAAGCCTCACCTCTTCCTGAATCCTATTTGTGGGGATCTTCAAATCCACGTCCTTGATTGTGAAAGAAATCTCGATAGACTCGACGAAACCCCTCTTCGGAGCATCGTCAATCGCCTGTTGAATTGCAGTTAGTAGATTTTCTCTCATTTTTCCCACCTCTGCGGTAAGCGAGGCTCACGCCTCTCCCGCAATTCGTGTGAATCTAGCTGAAATGCTCGCTAAATTCCCCCTCGCTCATTGCGTTCAGAGCCGCCTTTGGCTCCATCCCTTCAACTCTAACTCTCATAGAAACACAAGTCCCCATTACTTCCCGACATCGTGCATAAACTGAACTACCAGTAAGCCGCTCCTTCTGGCCTTCTGCAATCTCCTTTACTTGATCCATGGTTAGGTCCTCGACAGAATCATCCCAAGACCCATTGCACTTCTTCTTTCCAAGTGCTTGAATCACTTTGTGGGGCGTTTCGTTTCGTGCCGACATGAAAATGACCTCTTATCGCGGAACTCGCCGACCTACTCTCCCTATTTGATAATAATGTAAAACGGAAAACGACCTTTCTGAGGTCACTCTACCCTCTGAGTGACCCTCACTTGGTCAGCTCGAACCGTAAGTGCCACTGGTACAGCGGCTTCGAAAAGCTCCACAGTAACTTCTTCTTTGGTCTCCGCAACTCTCGTTACTCTTGCTGCCTGACCCCTAAATGCACCACCCGAAATCTCGACAATGCAACCCTCTTCTATTCCAGAAGTCGCTGCTTTAGGCTCTAGGTATGGGAGAACATCCTCAAGTGGTGCTTCCCCATCCAAAACCTTGCTGCAGTTCTTTAGCGGAGTTACTCCTACCCCTACTCTCCCAATCAGCTTCTGGACGTGGTGAAGTGCAGTTGCTTCAACAAAGATGAAACCCTTCATGTAATGAGGGCTGAGCACTCCGAAAATTTTGTCTTGAATATCCTGTAGGGAACCTGTTCCAGATAATCTAGCCCTAATCTCACCAGCAACATTTTGCTCCTGTCCGATTGAGGTCTTGAGAATGTAGAGGTATGATGCCACATCTCCATACATCTCCTTTAGCTGGGGTGTCGCATAGTCCTTGTTCTGTATAGCTCCCGGATCAACCCACTCACTATTCTTGTACAGTGTATTGGGGCTGATATCGGTCTCTTCAGTGATGAATAGTATTGGCGTAACATCATTCAGACGATTTCCATATGCCAAACCCCTTGCCATTCCGGAACGAACTAAATCCAATTTGCTAGATTCGATTCCGGTACATTCTGAGATTCTTGAAATCACTTTGTCATGATCATTAGGGTCACCCACGCCATAGATTCCATCCCATGCTCCTGGGAAGTCGCCGACCTCATCCGATCTTTGCATTAGTAGAACCTTCTCTCCACTTCTGAGATATACCGTATAACCTTCTGACATTATTTTCACCTAGCCTATTAGCCATTCAAAGAATGGAGGGAAAACATTGACCATTAGTGCTAGGATAACGAAACCAATAGCACCGAGTACGAACATCCCAATACCGCAGACGATAACAGTCTGCCTGAACTCTTGCTTTGATGGCTTCTTTGCCATCTTCAGAATTCTGGCATAAGAACCGGTTTGGAGGCCCTTAACACGCCCTTCAATTTCATCTTGCCATGACTGTGCAAGTTCTTCAATCGGCCCCGTCTTTGAATTCTCAACTGCCACGTTAACACCTAGAAGCATCACGGCGACCTACAGATTCCATTTAAGGGCGACGGGGCGCAGAATCTATTCCCATATACAATTTGAAATCAAACTAACTCACGAATTCTACTGTTCTGTTTCTAAGATTCCTCATCTGAGTATGTAGTTTAGCTCCATGAATCTGCTCACTCTTCACTCCAGTTAGAACGAGAAGAACCCTTATCTCACTACCCATTGAATCATCCGTAGTCACTCCCCATATCATCCTGGCATACGGATTAATGCTCTCTCGAATTATCTTTGCACACTGCTCAGCCTCACCGAGAGTTAGGCCAGGTCCACCGACAACATTCACCAAAGCTCCTCTAGCATCGGAAATATCGATATCAAGAAGAGGAGATTGTAGAGCTTCCATGGTCGCCTTTTCAGCTCCTTCTTCAACACTCGCCTCGCCTAGGCCAATCATTGCCACTCCTCCGCCATTTTCCATTACCGATCTTAGATCTTGGAAGTCAAGGTTGACTACCCCTTCTTTTGCAATCATTTCTGAGACTCCTGATATACTTCTCATGAGCAGTTCGTCAGCTACCCTGAATGCTGCATCAAGAGGGAGATCCCTCACTCCTTCGACTTCTAGGAGCCTTTCGTTTGGCAGCACTATGACCGTGTCACAGACCTCTCTAAGTCTCTCAAGTCCCCATTCTGCATTTTGTCTTCGTACGGCTCCTTCAGAAACAAATGGGTAGCTTACTACTGCAATCGTCAAAGCCTCAGAAGCCTTTGCGAGCCTTGCGACGACGTGTGCACTCCCTGTCCCAGTGCCGCCGCCGAGGCCCGCGGTGATGAATGCAAGATCACACTCCTCCACCTCTGTCTTTAGCACACGTTCTGACTCGTACGCTGCTTGCTCTCCCTTCTCCGGATCGCCTCCCGCCCCCCTGCCTCGGGCGGAGCGACCAATCAGGACCTTATTCTCCACATTGACCCTCAAAAGATGTTGAGCATCGGTGTTAACCGCCATCCCCTTTACGTAGTCATCATCGAACAATCCTTCTTGCTCTAATCGGGCTACTGTGTTCGATCCACACCCTCCACAACCAAATACTCTAATTTTAGGCTGGAGAGATTTCAACAGGTTCTCAAGATCAGGAACCCCTTCTATTTCTGGTAACGTTGGAGGCTGTGCCTCATCATCCTGAAGTTCCAGAACTCTCTCAATAAGGTGCTTCACATTTCTTCAGGCGCGTTGAATAGAGGATAACCATTGCCCCAATCAAGGCTGGGAAGAAGAGGGTTTTCGACATACACTCTCGATTCCATCTTATTCTATCAGCCCATTTCTAGTTTTGATGAATCTAACTAAGAAAGTATACACTCCGCCCCATGCTGAAATAGCCAACGCGAATGTCATTCCATTAAATTCATCATTACCCAAAAGTAACCAATCAAATATTTCGTTAAATCCCTCGAGGGAAAATCCTGAAACCCCCTCATACGCCTGCCAGGAAGTTACTACAAGAGCAACCAGTGTTAGCACCATTCTGTCTGCCCGAGAGAAGCCTCCGTAAATCCTACCAAGACCTACAGATTGAGCCTGAGTTCCCATGTAAGATCCAAACAGAGTAAGTAGGCCGGCGATGTATCCAGAACTCTGATTGCTAACAAATTCTGCATTCATGCCGATTGCCACAAGGATTCCAACATCTACAATCCGGTCAATAGTATGATCAAGAAAGTCCCCATACGGGCCATCAGTCCCCTGATGCCTAGCCAGGGCCCCATCTAAACCATCCAGTACCCCTGCAATTAGAACAATAATTACACCTCCGATAATGTATATCGCGCCCTCGCTGTTCACTCCGGCTGACATTAGCAGATAGAATGCTATCAGAGAGAGTGCGAGGCTTGTCCAAGTAAGAGCACTCGGATCCACTCCTTCCATTCTCAGAACGAGGGGGGTAATTGCCTTAGTCCATCGTTCTCTAAACTTCTCGAACAAATTATGCCTCCTCTTGATCAACCCAGTCGATTGGGTTGAGAGGCCTCTCGGGCTTGAAGTCATCTGATAACCATTCAACTATCCCTTCGACTATCTCTCTCGTACTTTCGCTTGAGGTATCAAATTCTATTGTTGGGATATTACCCCTATTTTCACACCAAGGGCCACCTAGAATCTCCCAGTCTACATTTTCTTCGATTTTTTGTTTTGAGTAGGACCTCTCTAAAAGCCGTACCCTCAATTCTCTCGGACGGCATCTCAGAATGACTACGCAATCGACTTGAAGTAAGTGAGAAAGATGCCCATCAATTACTATTGGTGAAACTGGGCGCTCTTTCCACCCCAAATCTAGTTTTTTTCGAAGCCTGGTTACGTCAATAGGCCTCGCCCCATCATTCGGATCGACCTCCTCTATGCAACCAAACTCCTCAGAAAGATCCTCTACAGTCTGAATTCGAAAACCAACATCTCCTAGAGAGGAGGAAACAGTACTCTTTCCAGTACCAGGGGAGCCTGTCATCGCCATTCTGAATGAACCCTGCATGTTCTTCGCGTACTGCAAAGAAGACAAGAATACTCCGTGTCGAGGCGTAACATTGACCTAGAAAACTGATGCCAAGTCCGATTATGACTGAGTCGATAAGCTGGATTAGAGCAATGGACCCTAGGGATAACAAGCTGAACATCCTACTATTTGCAATACCTATTACGGTCTACTTCAATTACGTAGAGCACGATTACTCGATGGCATTCTTCTCTTCGTTGGTTGCCATAATGCCTCTCGCCTTTCTGATGGGACGTGCTACTGAGGAGATCGCACTAAGGACATCAGAATCCCTCGGGGGGTTACTTAACGCTACTTTTGGAAATGCTGCAGAGCTCATCATTGCTACCCTCCTAATCGTTGAAGCATCAAGGGTCGTTGAAGGGGAGACTCAATCATTCTACATTCATTTAGTTCAAGCTAGTCTAATTGGCAGCATTCTTGGAAACCTACTCCTTGTAATGGGATTGGCATTTGTTTGGGGCGGCATTCATCATTCTGAGCAGAGTTTCTCCGAGACGCAAGTCAGCTCAAATGGCTCACTCCTACTTCTATCTATGATTGTCCTGGTCATTCCTACGGTTTTTCACTCTACAGTAGGAGGGGATGTTGGCGACTCGAGAGTTCAAGATCTGAGCCAAATTGCTGCTATCATACTCTTGATGATGTACGGGCTATTCCTCTTTTTCCAATTCCGAACCCACGTGCATCTCTTTGCCACTGATGGAACTCATCACGAGGAGCCAGAGATGACTCAGAGGGATGCAGCAATACTACTTATCGTGGCTACAATTCTGGTGTCTTGGATGGCTGAGATTCTTGTCCATTCAGTAGAATCGGCAGCAGCAGATTTTGGACTCCCGCATCTCTTCATTGGAGTGATACTACTTCCTCTATTCGGAAATGCCGCTGAGCACTTTACCGCTGTTTCAGTGGCTGCAAAGGACAAAATGGACCTCTCATTCGCAATTTCCATGGGTTCCTCTACTCAGATAGCAGTTTTTGTCGCCCCACTAATGGTACTCATCGCGTGGTTAGTAGATGTCCCATTGTCTTTCGATTTTGGAATGCTTGAGACCGTATCTGCATTCCTAGCAGTTCTGATAGTAAATTCGATCGCATCAGACGGCAAGTCAAACTGGTTGGAGGGGGCAATGCTATTGTCGGCTTATGCTGTACTAGGGGCTGCCTTCCTCTTCCACCCTTGAACTACAAATCGCCATAGTATTCTTCCACCGAAGATTCCAACTCACGGGAAGCTCGCTCCTCGTCCAAAGTTAGAGTTACACCATCTCTTCGTATAGCTTCCCCGTTCACGAATACATCCAGAACTGTAGCTCCAGAGTAAATTAGGTTGGGCAATAACCTCCTACCATTCTTACCAAAAGGCCTCATCCTGATATCGGCCAAATCCCAAGAAATCCAATCCTTGGATCCTTTAGTTGCTAGGGACCAAGTCTCTTCTGGTCCAAGAATTCTAGCATCCCAGTGATCATGCCTCTGGACAAGACTAGCTGCCTTAGCCTCCGATCTCATATCCAACGAGTTGTTGCTAGCAGCACCATCCGTACCAAGTCTGACATCAACTCCAGCTTCCATCATTGCAGGATAGGACATGGTACCTCCACATGCCAGCTTCTGATTGCTTGTAGGACAGTGAACTGCATGTGCTCCATGACCTGCCAGGATCCTCATTTCTTTCTTAGTCACCCATCCGCAATGTGCGCAAACTGTTCCTTCTGTGAAGTAGTCAATTGAGTCCAAGTACTCAATCGGATACATTCCGTGTTTCGAATGGCAATCAGCAACTTCGCTTCTAGTCTCAGAGGTGTGAATACTGAGGGTGCAACCACTTTTCTTTGACAGCTCGGATGCCTTAAGCAAAGTTTCTTCTGAACAGGTATATACTGAATGCGTCCCTATCCCATAATCTATCTTCTCGGGTACTGGAGAACCCTCTGAAAGCAACTGTTCAATTTTCTTTAGAGCTTGTCCGGCTCCCTCTGGATATGACGGTGTCGGGAAATCTGTTATCGGGCCGCAGATGTTTGCTCGAATGCCGCTTTCAGCGACAACTCTTCCTACAACCTCTGGGTGAAAGTACATGTCACAAGCAAATGTAGTCCCAGTGGCAATCATTTCTGCAACAGCCGCTTTAGTCCCGTTCTCTACAAACTTCTCAGATAACCCCTTTTCAACAGGAAATATCGCTGTCTCTAGCCATTCCATTAGGGGCAAACCCTCTCCCATAGACTTGTTTAGAACCATGGCCATGTGAGTATGCCAATTCTGCAGAGATCTGGTCATTAGACGAAGCGATCCATCGATGACTTCAATCACGTCCTCATCACCCTTGCTAGGTGAGAATGACCCATCTTGATGCAGCAGGAAATCGCCTTTGTGAGTCAGCCCCTCATCATCAATTAACCAAGTATCAGTGACTCTCCTAGTTCCGGAGTCCATATGTCATCTAACCCAACCAAACTACTCGCACACCGCATTCAGAATGCTAATGATTTCTCCATCAGAGTTCTTCATCCATGCATCGATGAAGTCACCGGTAGCCATCGGACCAACTCCCTTGGGAGTCCCAGTCCACACCAAATCGCCCGGTTCTAGGTCATACCATCTATGGAGGTGTGACATAAGAGAATCTACTTGATGAACCATCAGATTGGTTGACGCCAACTGTTTTGTTTCCCCATTTACGGAAAGGCCGATTTCAACCTCCCTCTCATCCCAATCAGACCATGTTCCAAGAACCCCGGAGCCCTTGAATCCCTTCCCCTCTAACCACGGCCAACCCTCTTTCTTTGCCATGGTTTGACGTGTTCTATTGGTAGTATCAATACCTACACACATCTGAACTGGATTCAGGTCGCTACCCAGCCTGAAAACCATCTCAACCTCATGATCTATATGCTCATCCGGCTCTAGAAGAGTTACAACATTTTTACCATCATCAGAAGACTCTACCATTGCCGATGGAGGCATTAGGAAGAAGCGAGGGTAATCTGTAACATCACCTAGAATCTCCTGTGCATGCCCAGCGTAGTTTCTGAACACCGCCCAACCAACTCCCATAGAGGTCCCAGCGAGACACCAATGATTAGCGCACCGGTCCTGCATCCCCTCATCAGGTTGAAGGACAATGCCCTCTGTAGCGCTCTCGTGTCAGAGGACCCATATCGAACTCTGGATGTCTCAAAGGATGCCTCGGATGCCGAGATTAAGAGGGCATATCGTAAGCTAGCCAGACAGTACCATCCAGATAGAAATCCAGGAGATGCCGCTGCTGAGGAGAGGTTCAAGGCAATCCAATCGGCATACGACTCGATTGGAACCTCCGAGGGAAGAAGCCAATACGACCAGGAGAGAAGGATGGAAGAGATGTTCCAAGGTGGAAGGACTCGTTCACCATTCGGAGGAGTCGATATCGGAGATATTTTCTCGCAATTCGTGGGCGGAAGGGGAAGTCAGCATTCCGCTTTCGAGTCTGGATTCGGGAACTCTAGGCGAGATTCAAATTCTAGATCGCAGGTTTCTAGAGGTGCCGATATTCAATCTGGTTTGGATATTTCTCTGGAACAGGCATTGAGTGGGACTGAGGTAAAGTTTAGCCATCGGAGGATGAGGAGGTGTTTGGATTGCAATGGTTCCAGCTTCGGATCATCAAGAAGGTGTTCAACTTGCAAAGGCACCGGTGTCACCACTAAAGGTAGCACAATCACGGTGAGAGTTCCGAAGGGGGCTGAACACGGACACCTACTTCGTTTGAAGGGAATGGGGCACGAGCATCCCGAGGGAGAATCTGGAGACTTACTAATCACAATAAGACTCGATGCCGAGGAGGGGCGTCGCTGGGAAGAAGGCCGCTTAATCCAAGAAGTCAAACTTCCCTACACGATGCTGGCACTCGGAGGAAATGTCAGAATCACTACCCCATCTGGAAAGAGACTGCAAATCGAAGTCCCAAGAGGAACCAAGATTGGTGATAGAAGACGTTTACAGAATCATGGACACGCCGGAGGACCGCTGGACATAGAGTTCACATTGTCCGAGCCCGAGAAACTAACAAAGTCACAGATTGATGCCCTTAATTTACTAAAAGACAGTGGCCTTTGACAGATACAATCAGTCAAATATTCAATTGTTTGCGTTTGGGGCGTGAGAGACTTCGAGAGTCTTGCAGACTACTTGATCCCACGTCGAAAAAAGATACATTTCGTCATGATAGTTGTATCCGTTCTCATGATCCCTGGAATAATTGCCTCCTTCGAGCCTATCGACATTGAATCCTATGATATGGAATCACCAGAGCTTGAAGCCAATCAAGTTTTGAGAGAAGAATTCACAGCAGCAGGAAATATCTGGGGTTTCGGCATCTTTGTTAGAGATCCGGTATTCTTTGATGAACCAGATTCAGATGTAACTATGATTGCGGAGTATCCCGGAGAAAAAGGAGGCATTTCTAACCCTAAAGGAGGAATTCTGAATCTTACTGTCCTTAGAGAGATTGATGTCGATGCAAGTACAATGAGAGAAAGTGAGATTTCAGAATTCTATTTACCTCTGGCATCTGAGATTTCGGGAGATCCAGTATATGGGATTCTGGATCTGGCTACAGAATTTCGAACATTTATGGCAAACCAGTCTTCTTTGACCGCACCCAGGATAAATCCATACAAGCTTGCCGCGACTCTAGACATTAATGCATCAACAGACCCGGCTCCAACCAATTGGTCTAACTGTGGAGACCTGGAATGCCTTTCCTTTGATGACCCTAGCGTGACTCAGGATCACATAGACTTAGCAGCTCATAGGATGGCAAATAACAGCAACGGAGCCTTCCTCAGGTTTCTCTCAAATGATCGTGCATTCCTTCCAGATGAGATGGGTTCTGTAGTCGGTCCAGTAAACCATAAATTCTCCGAGAACGGCTCATTGGTTTCTGAAAATTGGCAAAGAGGAAGGTGGTCAGCATCAGCAGCATGGATGATCATAAACTTCGACAGAGACGAAATGCAGCAGAATGGCTGGACATTCTCTTGGAAAAATGCAAGCTCTGAGTTCGGTTACGAATTTAATGGAATAAATTTAGAGACAAAACCAATCCGAAATTCAGTCGAGGTTTGTAGAGATAGGGAGGAGCTAGGACACCCCTTATGCTCTGTTGAATGGTTATATCTCTCACTCGAGGAGGATCTCAGAGAGAGTGACGAAACAATAGTTTCTCTGATGTTTGCTGAGTCGATTAACGTCGAAATTAACCGTGAACTAATATCTAGTGCATTTCTGATAATAGTGATGGTATTTGCCATTTTGATTCTTCTATGGGCTAGTCTGAGAAGAGTCTCAGATGTAGGAATAGTGGCCACTAGTCTTGCACTATCTCTAGTTTGGATGTACGGACTAATTGGTTGGGCAATAATTCTGGGAAAGTGGTCTGGGAACGAGATAATTTTCCGTTCCCAGTTCTCAAACCTCTTGCCAATATTGATCCTGGCTCTAGAAATTGACGACAGCCTCCATAGTCTTCATAGATACAAAGAGGAGCGTAGATCAGGAGCAAATTCAGAACAGGCAGTTCACAAGGCAATCAGTAAGGTTGGGCTGGCCATAATGCTCACTTCAGTAACTACAATTGTGGCTTTCATGGCAAACATGACTTCGAGTATTGCAGCCATCAGATCGTTTGGAATAGAGGCTGGGATCGGTGTTTTCTGCGCCTTCTTCCTGACGGGACTGTGGGTTCCACTAGCAAGGCTGGATATCGACCTCTGGTTGGAGGCTAGAGGTAAATTGGATGAAGAACGCAAGGACGTAATTCACATGATACCCAGCCAGTGGCTCTCCTCTGTCTCTTTATTTTCAGCAAGATTTGCTCCCGCAGTAGTAATCATTTCGCTTCTCATTACAACTCTAGCGACCCCAATCATGCTTTCTTTGGAGGGAGACTTCCAAGTTGAAGACTTCATCGAAGCAGACTCAGATTTGGCAGTTGGCGTGGGTCTGATCAATGAGCGATTCAGTGACGAAGGCGAACCAGCCTTCATTCTGATAGAAGGAAATATCTCCAATCCATCTGTTCTGGACGCAATTGATGAACTTCGTCGAAATATGAATTCACACGGGCCAGATGATCCAGATCAGATTTCTCGAATGCCTAACGGAGACGTTGAGCTACTTGGAATAGATCTGATGCTCTGGTACACTAGAGGTGCAATGGCATGGAATCAGACACCGTTCGAACAAGCCGGTTGGGACTTCAACTCCAATGACGGAGGAATCGGATGCAAGACTCTCAAGGTTCCCAACAGGGAGATGGATCTAATCACTGTCCCTTCTATCGATGACAGCAGATGTCTCTCTTTTCTTTACGGATTCATGTTGACTAGAGGGGTACCAGCAAGTGGTGGGTATCCATCTCTTTCTACCAGTATTGTCGGGGAGTTCATCCAAGTTGAGGGGGAGATCGATTTTGAGAGGCCATGGCTTACCAAGTCAGGAGAGGAGCCGAGGTTTCCACGCACCTCTTTACGCTTTGGAATTTCAAGTCCAGAGCAGTTTGCACTTGTGGAACCTGCCTTGAAACAACTGGAGGCAGACATGTCCCCAATTCAGAATCTCTCCATCACCCCAAATAGAGAGAGGGGGAATTTAGTTTCAGCATTTGAAGATCCAGACCATCCAGTAACATGGGCATTACCTACAGGAGAACCGGTGATTAGATTCGTAGCTGCAGACTCTATGCAGGATGATCTACAAAACACACTACTTCTCGGCTTGGTTTTCTGCATCATAGCCCTTTGGTGGGGTTTCAGGGAGGACTCTTCACTGCTAGTTAGATTGGATCAGATTAGGAGAGAACCACTGCAAATAGTTCCGAGAATAGTCCTCAACATGATTGCAATGTCAGTAATTTCACTTTTCCTCGCTGGCTCCGATTATGTGGTAATATTCTCACTTCTGGCCGTACTATTCTCAATCTTGTGGGGCACTAGGCCTTTGCTCCTAGCCACAATTACGACGATTCCGATATTCTTGATGATCGTCTGGTTGTATGCAATTGTTGGAATTGCTGGATATGGTCTGAACATGGTCACCGTTTCTATTGCTGCTATATCTCTTGGCGTGGGAATAGACTACGTTATCCACATTATTGAGAGATTCAGAGAGGAGAAAGAGAAAGGGGTAAGCACTATGAAATCAATTGAGGCAGTAGGGGGGGCATCTGGAATTGCCCTCTTTGGCTCAGCAGTATCCGACATTACAGGATTTGCTGTTATCAATCAATCAGAAATGGGATTCTTCTCCACCTTCGGACTCTTCTGTGCGATCATGATCGGACTTTCACTTGTGGCAAGTCTAGTTCTTGCTCCAGCCGCACTTGGGATTGCATACAGGGATAGTACAAAATCCATGAAAGAAACCACTGGCTAAAAATCCTGCTAGGTTTTCTTCCACCTGCCTAGTGTGTCAGTTAGAGCTACTTCTAGATTCGGATGTAGGAACTGGTATCCTTCTTCAATCAACCTCGTGGGCAGTACCTTCTGACTTTCCAGAGTTAGTGTCACTCCCATTTCTCCGAACAGAATTCTAACGACGAATCCAGGAAGCGGAGCAAATGCAGGACGTCTGAGAACCTTTCCCAAAGTCTTAGCGAAAACCTTCTGTCTAGAGGGGTTTGGAGCTGTAAGATTGTACACCCCATTCGACTCACCATTCATCAGTAGATGATGAATTGCATATATTTCATCGTCTAGTGATATCCAAGACATCCACTGTTTTCCACCCCCCATTGGTCCACCAGCTCCCATTTTGAAAGGAAGCAGCATCTTTCCTAGAGCGCCCCCTGTTCCAGACAGCACTATCCCACTTCGAAGAAAAATTGTCCTAACCCCAGAATCATTTAGCTGTGAAGCAGCTGACTCCCAGTCCTTGCAAATTTCGGGAAGAAATCCTTCTCCAGAATCACTTTTCTCATCAAGCTCCTCGTCTCCACGGTCCCCATACCAGCCAATCGCACTTGCTAGAATTAAAACCTCAGGTTTCTCACTCAATTTGCTTATTGCATCTGACAGGAGTGCAGTGCTGTGAATACGAGAGTCCCTAATCTCTCCCTTCCTCTTCTTGTTCCATCTCTTATCTCCAATCCCCTCTCCTCCAAGGTGAATAATTGCATCAAAACCCTCAATCTTAGACTCATCTAGAATTCCTGCCGAAGGATCCCATTGTAGTTCTCGTGCCCCCTCCTTCACTGGCCTCCTAACCAATCTCCAGACATCGTGATTTCCAGTGTCAAGGAAAGCCACTAATTGTGTCCCAATCATTCCAGAAGAACCAGCAACCAGTATCCTCTTTCTTCGGACTTCTGAGAACTTCGCGTGCTGAGCCATGTCTCTCTGCAACCTAAGCTCTCTTGCAGTGAACATTTGGGAGAGCCTTCCTCTAACAAGCCTCCCTCCTAGAACCCTATCAGCAAGATTACCCAATGGTCCGAAAGGTACCTGGTAAGATACTTCGTCAACAACCTTAGTCACCCCGTCTTCCTCAATTAGGTGATGATCATGACTCCATGACCAAAATGGCCCTTTAACCATTTTATCAGAGAAGAAATAAGGCGGCTCGTAACCAGTGTGCTCTGCAACCCAAGTCATTTTAATTGGCCCCATGGGAAATCTGAAGACTCTCTGCGAACCGACCTCTAGGGACTCATCAGCCCGAATTTCTTCAGCGACCTCCCAGGGGGGCATCAGTCTACGAAACGATCCTTCATGCTCAAACCAAGCGAAGGTATCCTCAGCATTCGCATCGACTATCGTCTCATGTTTGTAATGATAAACGAAAAACCCTCCCTCGGTAATCTTCGCTGGAAATGGACCTATTTCATTTATTGTTTCAAAGATTTTCAATAAAAATTCAAGACATCGACTCTTTCCATTTTTCTAAGGCATACTCTTCGAAGTCTGAAAGAGTAAGTCTGTAAGCCCAATGCTGAAGAGATTGCCTAATTACAGGACTAATCGACTCATCGTCATAGCGACCTTCTTTGGCAATCACTCTGTTGATTAATTGAATTCTGAACCTTCCACTCGGACCTGAAAATGCTTTCCATCTTCTCACCTGTCTTTCGTCATCAGGACTTCTTCTTCCATCGAAGAATCTACAATACCATTGAATCCACCCATAAGGGTCCTGTTCTCTAATCCAACCCTTTGATTCCCACATCTCAAGTGAGGTTCCACATTTCACTTGAAAACGATTCTTCTTCCTGTCATAAATCTCGCTAGACATCATTTCTTCCGAAACACCTTCCCACCATTTTTCAAACTCTAGATGTTGATTCTTCAGATGCTTAGATAAAATCGATGAGAATATCGGCCTCCAGTAAGAACCCCCAAAACTACCTTCGGAAAAAATCTCTCTTGGAGTCATATTTGGCTTGAAATCAGGCCAATCTTGGAAAAATATCACATCACCTATTTTCCTCACACTTTCCTGACGACTAACCAAGCTAAATTTCTTTACTGTCCAATGAAAAAATGATATGGAATAGTCGTTCCAATCAGATTGTAGGGGCGTAAACATGTCAAGAGATCTTCTGACAGAATTGGATAGGAGGGATGAGTATTGCATTTTGAGATTTGCAGATGACCACTCATTCAAGATAAGCTATTTGAAAATAAGATCCAATTGTCAATGTGCAAATTGTAAACCACGTCAAGAAAACGAACAAAGGAAGATAGAACTTGAGGAAGAAGTCATGCGTCTCAGACTTGAGAAACCCAAGGCCACGCCAGTTGGCCAGTATGGGGTTCAATTAGAGTGGCCCACGGGTTGCTCTAGTGGGATACATTCATTTTCCCATCTCAGAGAAATTTGTGAAAAATTTGGCACTCCTATCGAGTAGTTCCTGACTACGAAGAACTCAAAACCTCACCTATATGCCGAACACTATCGAAGCAACGGGTCTTCCCCGTCGCTGCGGTGGCGATTAACATGCAAGTAGAACCGGAAGGTGGGGGCAAACTCGACGAGGAGGATGAGTGGCAACTCTATGCATCAGCTGACTATGCATCTTCGGAATTGGGTCTGGAGGAAGATGAGTCAAAAGAAGAAAAATCCGATGAGATATGGTTCGACGGTGACGATTTCGATTTCGAAGGTAGCACTGTTAATTGGGACTCACCACCGTGTCCAGCTCCATTGGGAATAGCCCACGTGATTAAGATTGGAGTCTGTGACCATTGTTTGAGTCGAATATCAGGCTTCCATTCCAGAGCTGTCGGTTCTGATTCAGGAGCTTCAATCAGGGAGGAGGCCTATTTGAGAGACAGAGAATTGCAGTCAAAGATTATCCAGGACTATTGTCCACTATGTGAAAATCTCTTTGATGATATCGAAAATATCGTTGACAGAGTTCTCGAAACGTTATCAGATACCGAGTTCTCGACTATGCAATTTGGCATTCACCTCCCCAAGGATCTTCTTCAAGAGGAGGATCGAATTAGAACAAAGTATGGAGCTCCCGGTTCATATCACCTCAAAGGAGCGATTGTAGAATCAATTCATGAGAGTATCAGGGAACAAGATAGAGAAGTAGAATTCGTAAAGGAGAAGCCAGATGTTATGGTTCTTGTCGATGGACTTACACTAAGGGTTGACGTAGACGTAAGGCCAATTTTCCTGTATGGAAGGTATAGAAAAATAGAACGCGGAATTCCACAAACAAGATGGCCCTGCAGATCTTGTAGAGGCAGAGCCGTAGGCTGCGAATCTTGTGAGGGCACGGGTCTACAATATGTCGACTCAGTCCAAGATCTGATTGGAGAGCCAATTAGAGGGGCACTAATCGCTGAAGATACTTCATTCCATGGCATGGGAAGAGAGGATATCGATGTCCGGTGTCTTGGGTCCGGCCGTCCATTTGTTCTAGAGGTCAAGAGACCAGTTAAGAGGAATCTTCCAGTTGAAGACTTAGTTGAACTGGTGAGAAGTAGCGCCTCAGGAAAGGTTGAGGTTGACGAACTTAGTTGGTGCACAAGAAAGAAGGTCAATGAGGTCAAGCAGTCTAGATCAGAGAAGACATACACTATTCGTTTCAAAGCAGAAGGCATCGATGATCATGAAAAAGCCGAGGCATCAATACTATCATTGTCCGGGCAGGTACTCAATCAAGAAACGCCAAAACGAGTCTCTCACAGAAGAGCTGCAAAAACAAGAAGAAGAAAAATTACTTCTATCGACAATGTACTCTTCGAAGATGATGAGATAGAAATTACTCTGAGATGCGAGGCGGGGACATATGTCAAGGAATTGGTGCATTCAGACGAGGGAAGAACAACGCCTTCCGTTCAAGCAGTTCTAGGGAAAGAATGTGAAGTAGTCTGGCTCGATGTACTCGAGATTCACGCCGACTAATCATAATATTGACATCCGAGTCCTTAAGAACGCCCCACAGGTCGCCCAAATTCGCGATAATGGAGCAGTGAGAACATGGTCACTAGGACAAAGGGGTCTAGACAGGGCACTAGAAGCATCCTGAGGAAGGACAAGAGGGAGCGAAGGAGACTGTTTATCGGAAGATCGATGCACAACTATCAGGAAGGTGATAAGGTGGCAATAGTACTAGACGGCGCACAGCAGAAGGGAATGCCGCACAGACGCTTCCAGGGAAGGACTGGAACGATCTCCGGAACCCAAGGAAGAGCCTATGTGATCCGGGTCGCAGATGGTAATATGATGAAGACTGTAGTTGCCAGGCCCGAGCACCTCAGGCCAATTGAGTAGGTGAAATAATGACTGAGAGAGAATTTGTGGACTTCGCTACTGTAAGAGATAGGCTACTCGAGGCTATCGAGAGAAGGGGAGAAATCTCCTATGAACAGACAATGGCACTTCAGCATGCAGAATGGAAGGCCAGCGCAAACGGTCACCCTTCGGGAGAGATTAAGACAGACCCAGTCGTATATTCTACACTTTTTGCAGCATTAATGGAAAACGAAAAATTGCAGCAATATCCCGAAGTCTCCTCTAAGATTGCTGAACTCGGACCTCTTACAGTTTCAGATGTTAGGGTAATTATCGCAAGTAAGAGGATAGCCATGGATACCTCTGAAATAGAGGAAGTAATCACTGTAATCAGGCAACACGTACTTTAGAATCTGAAATTTCTATGAAGCAACTCATTCATGAGGGAAAGCCATCTTGGGTAGGTTGGATATTATGCCGTTCGAAGACCCCAAGGACACGGACGAAGAAGGAATCGATCCACTCCAGGAAGAGTCCAGACTCAGAATTCTTGATATTCTCGAGCGGAGACCTGTAGGTAATGAAATCCAATGTATTAGCGAGCCTTCGTTATATCTTCTAAGGGCCAGAGTCAACGAGAAAGAAGACCTTTCTGTAGGGGGGACGATTGAACTCCCCGCAGAAAACGTGGGCCCTCTATCCGAAGTTAGACTCAAGGATCTCAGTGGGACTTCCCAACAAGAGTTAGCAGGAGCTCTTTCAAACTCTATTATTTCAGATACGGACAGGCACATTTCGTTCTACAATAGTGCAGGCCCGATGTCATTGAAATTCCACTCATTTCAATTACTTTCAGGAATTGGAAACTCAAAGGCTATCCAGATGGTCCAAAAGCGTGGAATTGCAGGCTGGCAAAAATTCGAAGATATTGACGATGATTGTGGAATAGAGTCAGTAAAACTCCTAGCAGAGAGATACGTGAGGGAAATGGAGGATGTCGCACAGACGCCCCGATTACTTGATTTGCTAGTCCGCAAAGAGAAGTGACATGGATTCTCTAGAAGGACTCGATACCCGACTCTTGGTCGACCTTCTTAGAGATCACATAAATCCAAGTAAATCTCTTGGCCAGCATTACTTAATCGATGACGAAGTTATACAGAGAACCATCGTTCTGACAAGAAAATTCTCCTCCCCACTTTCTAGCAAATCTCATGTTCTTGAAGTTGGCCCCGGTCCAGGTTCATTGACATTGGAACTCCTTCGGAGCAGCTCCAGTGTGTCTGCAATAGAGATAGACAAAGAGTCTGTGGAACACTTAGTTAGAGTATTTTCAGACAGAAAGTGCCGACTGTCAATTGAAGAGGCAGACGCTGTCTCACAGAGATGGCCAAAAGGAATTACCCACATTATTTCGAACCTCCCATATCAGATTTCAAGTCCTATTATCGATCGAATAACAAAATACCACTCTTCACAACCGATCGAACTTTCGATTCTCTTGGTCCAAGAGGAGTTCGCTCACAAAATGGCGATGTTTTCGGCTCCGTACGATGTCGGTCCATTGGGGCTGAACCTCTGGCTGGATTTCGATGTCTCAATAGACAGGAGAGTTTCCCCAGGATCCTTCAGCCCAGCGCCTCGGGTTCAATCAAGGATTGTTGTCCTAAAACCGACATTTAGGCCTGAGGCAGAGGGAACTAACAAGCAGATGTTTAGGATAATCACTAGGCATTGCTTCTCTAACAGGAGAAGGAAGATGAGGACACTTCTCTCAAACCCCCCCTCTAGGATTTCTCGCGTTTCTGGATGGCATAGGGATAGGTGGACCAATTCAATTTCCAAACTACTTTCCTCAAAAACAACAGATTTGGAAGATGGCTGGGCAGATAAAAGACCAGAGAACCTTGAGCCAATCGATTGGATTTCCCTAGCAAAAGCAATCTCTTCAATCGAGTAATTATAGACAATTTGACATCGACTTGATAGAGGCCCCCCCCTTCCGAGGCTCAGCCCGGGTGGAAAAGTAACCTGAGCCAAAAGGAGGGATTTAGTGGCAAAGAAGGATACCTATCTGGCCCTTTTGAGAAGGGGAATTGACGAGACAACAGCACAGATTCTCTCGGATGGCGGAATAAAGATAGGCGATTTGAAGAAATTAGATTCTGAAACTCTGATCAACAACTATGGCATCAAGAAAGAGGTTGCAGTCTCAGTTCTTGATGCTGTAAAGGCAGGACCAAGGTCATCGGGTCGGCAGAGATTCCTGGCAGACAT
>Ga0208277_1000299_pt1 | contig 29980 bp, 22 predicted proteins | sample ETNtaG_5_FD_185782 | JGI IMG/M metagenome (GOLD analysis project Ga0208277, IMG submission 185782) | Marine microbial and viral communities from oxygen minimum zone, Eastern Pacific Ocean - ETNP201406SV205 (SPAdes) (version 2) | ecosystem: Environmental > Aquatic > Marine > Oceanic ...
TCGTTTAAAACACCAGTAACTCCAAATCCTTTCTCAGAAATGATCAGGATTGCTTCTTTAATGGTGGTCGATGATTTTATGAAGGGGACATCTAAACCATGATGGGCAATCTCACGGACTTTAAGTAGAAGCTTTTTGCCTAAACTTCCACCTGGGTGGAACTCGGCAAAGTCTTTTTTACCGAATCCTCTACTTTCTAAAAGAGCGATAGCCATAGCATCGCCCATAGCTAGAGTTGCTGTGGTACTCGCTGTAGGAGCTAAATCGAGAGAACAGGCCTCTTTTTCAATTGACGTGTCTAGATAAATAGTGCAATTCTTCGCCAGAGTTGATTCAAACTTTCCAATCAGACCAATCAGAGGAATTTTTTTTCGTTTTAAGGGGTCCAATAATTGAACAAGCTCAGACGTTTCACCGCTATTGCTGATAATAATAGCAATATCATTTTTGGTGATCATTCCTAGATCACCATGGAATGCATCACCAGGATGAACAAAGTAAGATGGAGTGCCAGTAGAAGACATGGTTGATGCGATTTTTTTTGCGATAATTCCAGACTTACCCATGCCCATCAAAATAATTCGTCCCTTGCAGTTTAAAATTTCATGAATGCTAGTTTCGAAGTTTGAGTCTAATTTATCTATTAATTGAAATATGGCTTCAGACTCAATTTTTAAGACTTCTTTGGCTATTGATATTATTCTACGTGAATTCATGGTAAAAATTTAATAGTATTTGGTATGAAAATTTTTAACAATAAATTGTTTTTATGTATAACAGTTTAAAACTATCTATCTTTTTAGGAGTTACAGGTATGTCAATTTTTGCAAGTACACCAGAAGTGGGGCAACCAGCACCTAATTTTAATTTAAAAGATCAAGATGGAATTTCTCATAATCTTGAGGACTATAAAGGTAAAAAGCTAGTAGTATATTTCTTTCCTAAAGCGGATACGCCTGGTTGAAAAAAGCAAGCCTGCGGTCTGCGGGATAATTTTAGTAATTACGAAAAATCAAATATTTCTATTCTGGGTATAAGTTATGATTCTGAATCAACATTAAAAGCCTTTAAAGAAAAGTACAGTATTCAATTTAACTTTTTGTCCGATTCTGATAAGATAGTCGGCAGAAAGTATGGTGTGAGCTGGTTTTTTGTAACCTCGAGAAAAACTTTTTTAATTGATGAAAAAGGAATACTGGTTCATGTCATTGACTCTGTTGATATTAATACACATGCAACTGATATTTTGTCTCTCTATGAATCCATAAAAAAATCGTGAAGCCAATGTTATTATCTATTAAATATTGTTCGGTTTGAAATTATTTACCACATGCTTCCAGTTTGGAAGCAAGTTTAAAACTTCATTTCGAGACTCTTCAAGTTAATCTTATATCGAGCGGCGGAGGGGTATTTGAAGTGAGTCTTGATGGTGAATTAATTTTTTCAAAAAAATCATCAGGTCGATTTCCAACAAATTCTGAAATAATAGATCTGGTAGAAAAAAAAATAGTTTGATTCTCTACATTGACCATGGTAATCAGAAAATAAAAATTGACATGAATAAAGGAGTTGATTTATCAATACCCAATGCCTTTAATTCAAAAAACCCTTCTTTTTTTAATGCTAAAAACCCTAAGGTATCTTATCAGATTTCAGATGAATTCAAAGGCAAAATATCTTCTGGGGGTACTTGCAATGTTCCCAGTGTTAGTCTAGATATTCATTGTACTGGAACTCATACCGAATGTATTGGGCACATCAAAGATACCAATACTTCTATTAATGAGGCCTGTCCTAAAAAATTAATATCATCCACTCTAATTACAGTACATCCTGATAGCGCAAAAACTTGTCATGAAGATTATTATCATGTCCCCTACAATAAAGAGGATCTGTTGATTACTGAAAAATCTCTTATCAAAGCAATTGGTGGCAGAGATGAGTATCTTGATGCGATAATTATAAGGACTTTTCCCAATAATCTTGAAAAAAAAACACGTAATTATGATGAAAATCCAGCTCCCTTTTTTTCAAATAATGCTATCCTATATTTACTGGATTTAGGTGTGAAACATCTTTTGGTAGATCTTCCCTCAATTGATAGAGCAGACGATGATGGTCAATTAGGCAATCATCATTTATTTTTTAGAAAAGGACAAACTATTTCTGAGTTGTTATATATTGATGAAAAACTCCAAGATAGTGAAGGTTTTTTATATATTAATACTCCAAACTGGGACTTAGATGCGGCTCCGAGTCGTCCAGTTTTTTATCCAATCTCTTAAAATGCATTTTGAATAGTCACGTGGTATGTTTGTAAATTGACCACATGGTCATACTAAAAATATAATGCAATCTCAAACTTCAAAATTTGAGACACTATCCCAGGAAAAGCGAACTAGGATTTTGAATGCCTCTATATCAGAATTTTCTAAAAATGAATATGAGTCTGCTTCAATGAATAGTATTGTTCAAGAAGCTAAAATTTCAAAAGGTGCTCTTTTTAACTACTTCGTTAATAAAAGTGAGCTATATAATTATATTTACAAAATTGCCGTTCGAAAAGTAAAAAAATATTTGAAAAAAGTCCGAGATGAATCAGTGGAGTTACCCTTTGAAAATAGATTAAGACTGATAGTTGAAAAAGGTATCAGGTTTATTAAAAAAAACCCAAAACTATCTAAGATGTATTTTCAATTAAGATTTTCAGGTAATTCACCTAATCAAACTCAAATTTTGAATGAGCTTCAAAAAATGTCTGAGCAATATCTTGAAAATATTTTAAGGACTGCCATTCTTAGAAAAGAAATAAATGAAAATATCAATATTAAACAATCCGTCTTTTTTTTAGATACAATCTTAAATAAATATTTAAATGATTATCATCGCTTAAACAATACCCAAAATGGAGCTCATGTGAATTCAGAGGATTGGACTAAAGGTATCTCTTCATTTTTTGCAAGAGGTTTTAAATGAATAAAATCGTTTCTAAAGAGTATCCTCCTGTAAGAGATATGAGTAAAAATCAAAGAATTGAAATCGTGAAAGATATCTTTTCATCAGTAACAAATAAATATGATTTTTTGAATAGGTTTTTATCCTTAAGGCAGGATCTTTCATGGCGAAAAAAAACAGTGGAGCAAATGCAATTTTTTGACTCGTATAAGTTTTTAGATATGGCTACAGGCACAGGAGATTTGGCTATTGATGCAGCTAAGGTTCATCTAAATATCAAAGCAATTGGATTAGATTTTGTTCAGGATATGGTTGACTATGGAAATGTGAAGGTATGTGATCAAAATTTAAAAGAAAGAGTAAATCTTAAATGGGGTGATGCGACTAATATTGAATATGATGATAATACTTTTGATGTCACCGCCATGGCATTTGGTATCAGAAATATCCCAGATAAAGTTAAAGCGTTAAGTGAAATGAAAAGAGTAATCTTACCTAAGGGGCAAGTATTAATTCTCGAACTAACCACTCCAGACCCTGGTTTTTTCAGAAACATATATAGTTTCTACTTAAATGGACTTTTACCAAAGATGGCAAAATGGTTTACTTCGAACCCGGCAGCCTATGAATATTTAGCTGATTCAATTATGAACTTTCCAACTCGCTCAGAATTTATTTCTTTATTAGAGTCAATTGGATTAAAAAATATTAAGACCATTCCACTCTCATTTGGGATATGTACTCTCTATATTGCGAATAAGTAAATGATGGCAACAATTACTAAAAAGAAATATTATCAATTAGACCACATATGGGAGACAGCCATTAAGATGAATGGCTCGATTGTTTTATGGAAATCTCCTAGGGAAAATGATAAAAATCTCCTGATTGATTTATCATCAAAAATTGTAGATTCAAAAACAAAAATACAAGCTTCAGATATGGGTTTTTTGATCAGTCCGTTCCTAAATAATTCAGGAGAAAAGACTTTTTTTTTAAAAGCAGATGCTGTTTTTAAAAGTAAAAATAATAAAAAATGGGAACTGGTAAATGGAGAAAGAATATCTGATATAGATAAGTCATTAAAAGAATATACCTTAGAAAATAGACCACCAACCTATCATACGAGAGATCAAAGCGTTGATCAAATATCAAATGAAAAAAAGCATTTTATTGATCTTGTTAATAAGAGTATTCGTTTTATTAAGCGTAATGAGTTTGAAAAAGTCGTAATTGCAAGAACCTTCAATAAAGATCTTCGAGATAATTTTGATATATTAACACTCTTTGATAGACTGAGTTTAGCTTATCAGGATGCTTTTGTAAGCCTCGTTTCAATTCCCTCCAAGGGGACGTGGATTGGAGCAACTCCAGAGCTCTTAACTGAATATTCGAAAGAATATTTTAGAACGGTTTCTGTGGCAGGTACTCAACAATTTTCGAATGACAAGAATTTATCTGATGCTGCGTGGACCCAAAAAGAAATCATAGAACAGGCGATGGTTAGTCGTTATATTGTTGATCAGTTTAAGAAAATTCGTTTGCGTGAGTATATAGAAACAGGTCCTTATTCTGTTAGAGCAGGGAGTATGATTCACTTAAAATCTGAGTTTAGTGTTAATTTAGAAAACAAGGAGTTTCCAAATCTTGGGGCTACTATGACAAATTTATTGCATCCCACTTCCGCCGTATGCGGCATGCCGAAGCTCAGTGCTTTACAATTTATCGAGGAAAATGAACATTTAAACAGAGGATTATATAGTGGATATCTCGGACCTGTTAATATGGGTGGAATTAGTAAGCTTTATGTTAATCTGCGCTGCATGCAACTTTTTGATCAAACCGCCAAACTCTATGCAGGAGCGGGGATTACTTTTGATTCAATTCCTGAAAAGGAATGGGACGAAACTACTTTAAAGTGTCATACGCTTTTGGATGTAATGGATAGTGGATAAGAGTGCTTTAGAAAACACCCAACATATTTACGACTTGATTTCTTTATGTGTTGAGTCGGGAGTTCAAAATGTGATTTTATGTCCAGGTTCTCGATGTGCACCTTTACTTCTAGGGTTTGGCCACCATCCTAACATCAATGTGGTATCGGTTCCCGATGAGCGTTCAGGAGGATTTATCGGTTTAGGAATTGCCCAACAAACAAATACTCCTGTGGTCTTAATTTGTACCTCTGGGACAGCCGCTCAAAATTTTTATCCTTCGGTTACGGAGGCTTTTTATCAAAAAAGTCGCCTAATTATTTTAACAGCTGATCGCCCTAAAGAGTGGATAGATCAATGGGATGGTCAAACTATTCATCAAGAAAAACTATATGAACCGCATGTAAAAAAAAGTCTTTCTTACTCAAATGAAAATCTAGTTGAAATTAAAAATGTTTTGGAAGATTTTCATAGGGAACCTTATGGTCCAATTCATATAAATGTTCCCATAAGAGAGCCTTTTTATCCTAAAAATCCTGATGAAATAAAGTATAATTCATTTGAAATAATTCCTTCCTACCAGCAAGAAGTCAAATTGACTCCAAAAGATAAAAATTATCTTATAAACCAGTTACAATCTTCAGAAAAAATAATGATTTTATGTGGTCAGAATGAGTATGAACCTGAATTAATTGATCTCTTAAATAAGATTAGAATACCTATAGCTGGTGATGTGATTTCAAATAGTCATTTTTTAGAAAAATCCATATATCTATTGGATTCAATATTTAAAACAGATGATCGCAGTTTATGTCCTGATTTTCTTATTACCATTGGACAGTCCGTGATCTCAAAAAATATCAAAATATTTTTTCGAAATAATAAACCATCCTTTCATTGGCATATAGGAATAGGAAAAATAGGGGATCCGTTTCAATCTTTAACTAAAAGTATTCAGCAATCGCCATTATCATTTTTTAAAGAATGGAAATCAAATGCTCTTAAAATAAATGATCAAGAAAAATATTATAATAAATTATTAAATGAACAAAAAAAGGAATCTAAACGTATTCAAAGTGTCTTAAATATCGATAAGTATAATTATTTTTATGCTACAAAATTAATTCTGAATCATCTCCCAAAAGACTCTGTTCTACATCTAGGGAATAGTATGCCCGTACGAATTGTGAACCTTCTAGGGTTGAATAATATAAACTCAACGGTCTGGTCCAATAGAGGGACTTCAGGTATTGATGGTGTCTTAAGTACTGCTATTGGACACGCCCTATCAGCACAAAAAAAATGTCATACTTTATTGATAGGTGATATCTCCTTTTTTTATGATAGAAATGCTTTCTGGATCAATCATGAATTACCCAAAAATATCAGAATTATTGTATTAAATGATTATGGTGGAGGTATTTTTAAGATGATTCCTGGACCGAGTAATCAAAAAAAATTACAAACTTTATTTACAACACCTCATAATCGTACGGCAGAGTTAACGGCAAAAGAATTTGATCTTCATTATAGTAATGCATCTTCAAAAGTTGAGTTAGAAATTGCACTTAAAGACTTTAAACCAGGGATTCTAGAAGTTTTTACCGAAATGGATAAAAATAAAGAAATATTTAATTTAATAACTAAACGAGGTTAACATGAATTGGAAAAATAAATGGGAGTCTATTCGAGAATATGATGATATAAAATTTGATTTTTTTGATGGTATTGCAAAAATAAGTATAAATCGTCCTGAAAAACATAATGCTTTTACTCCGAGAACTGTAAAAGAAATGATTGATGCTATGACTATATGCAGAGATGATGAAAATATTGATGTTATTATTTTAACTGGAGAGGGCGGGAAGGCTTTCTGCAGTGGTGGCGATCAAAGTGTAAGAGGTCATGGCGGATATATTGGTAAAGATAAAGTCCCAAGATTAAATGTATTGGACTTGCAAAAACAAATTCGCTCAATACCTAAGGTGGTTATCGCAGCGGTAGCTGGCTGGTCTATTGGAGGAGGACATGTTCTGCATGTGGTTTGTGATTTAACGATTGCAGCTGAAAATGCAAGATTTGGCCAAACTGGCCCTAAAGTAGGTTCATTTGATGGTGGATTTGGAGCTTCCTATTTAGCGCGAAGTGTCGGGCAAAAAAAGGCAAGAGAAATTTGGTTTCTATGTGATCAATATGATGCAAAGCAAGCCTTAGAAATGGGACTTGTAAATACAGTAGTCCCGCTTGAAAATTTAGAAGAAACCTTCATTGAATGGTCAAAAAAAATTCAAAGGAATTCACCTATGGCAATACGGATGTTGAAATCTTCATTTAATGCTGAGCTAGATGGGCAATCGGGCATACAGGAATTAGCTGGAAATTCAACACTTTTATATTATTTGTCCGATGAAGCCAAAGAAGGAAGAGACGCATTTATAGAAAAAAGAAAACCTGATTTTTCAAAGTATCCAAAGTTTCCTTAAAATTAGATGCTAAGATGGTTCAATGCCTTTAGGCTCAGAACACTACCAGTGGCCTTTTCATGTATTATAACAGGCAATGGTCTTGCTCTGGCCGAAGGTAAGTTCAGCGCTCTTGTTTTTGTTTTAGCTTTGATGACCACTGTGCTACTTCAGATATTATCAAATCTAGCAAATGATTATGGTGACTATACAAAAGGTGTTGATAATGATGATAGAGTTGGTCCATCAAGATCATTGCAATCTGGTTTGATTAATAAAAAAGAAATGATTCATGCGATGTGGGTTGTTTCTTTTCTATGCTCTATTTCTGGTGTCTCTCTTATTTATTACGGTACTTTAGGATTAAATATTGTTAAGATAGCTTTATTTTGTTTTTTAGGTTTGTCTGCAATGTTTGCCGCGATGAAATACACGATGGGGAAAAATCCTTATGGGTATTCAGGTTTTGGAGATTTATTTGTTTTCTTATTCTTCGGCTGGCTAGGCGTTTTTGGGTCCTACTTTCTCCAGACACATTCAATTGATTTAATTCTCTTTTTGCCCGCTTCAAGCATTGGTTTTTTTACAGCTGCTGTTTTAAATATTAATAATATGCGTGATCATAAAGGTGATAAAGAATCTAATAAAAATACGCTTGTTGTTAAAATGGGTTTAGCAAATGCAAAAAAATATCAGATTTTAATTAATAGTTTGGGTATTTTATTAATGTTTATTTTTTTAATCCCTCACCCCTCATCTATTTTAATGTTGATTATCGGGGTTTTACTATTTATAAAACCTACAATAAACTTATTAAAAAGTTATGACTATACAACCTTTGATCCTTATCTTAAAAAACAAGCGATCGCTACTTTTTTATTTTCGATGCTATTTGTGGTTAGTGTGAATTTATAATGAAAGCAAACTGGCTTAAGAGGACACTCTATTTTAAAAGACCTGCAGGCACCTCGCGAGGTGTTATGAAAACTCGAGAAGTTTGGTATGTTATATTATCAAATAAATCGGGGAAAGGAATAGGAGAATGTGCGCCATTACCTGAATTAAGCATTGATCAATTTGAGCATATTGAATCTCAGTTAGAAAAAGTTTGTTTACGTCCAAACTATTACATTAAAAGTAAGGATGCATTAAAATTTTTTCCTTCTATTCGCTTTGGCTTAGAAATGGCCTATCTTGATTTATTAAATGGAGGTGGGCAAAGTTACTACAGTAGATATAAACCTATAAACATAAATGGACTCATATGGATGGGAAGTAGTGATTTTATGATAAAACAAATCGAGCAAAAACTGCAAGAAAAGTGGAAATGTATCAAAATAAAAATCGGTTCTTTAAGTTTTGAAAAAGATTTGGAGATTTTGAATCTAATTCGATCAAAATATAGTCGAAGTGATATTGAACTTAGAGTCGATGCAAATGGAGCATTTAGTACAGAAGAAGCGAAGTACAAGTTGAAAGCATTGTCTAAATTTGATCTTCACTCGATTGAGCAACCAATTATGGCAGGACAGTGGGATGCTCTATCTGATTTATGTAGAACCTCACCAATACCCATTGCATTAGATGAGGAATTAATTCCATTAGTAGATAGTTCAAATCGTGAAAAAATGATTACAAAAGTTAAACCTCAATATATAATTTTAAAACCGAGTCTTTTAGGAGGCTTCTCTGAATGCGAGGGATGGATAGCTCTAGCAAAAAAAAATAAGATAGGTTGGTGGATTACTTCTGCTCTAGAATCAAATATTGGTCTTAATGCAATTGCGCAGTGGACTGCTAAATTAAAACCAAAAGGATATCAGGGTTTGGGAACTGGTCAATTATTTTCAAATAATATTCCTTCTCCACTTTCAGTTAATGAAGGACAACTTATTTCAAAAGCATATCCTATGATTAAAGAAGTCCAATCATTTATATCGGCTTGGTTTAGTTTAGAAGAGAGTTTCACACTTTCTACATCAGGTTCAACGGGAAAACCAAAATCAATTTTTATAAAAAAAGAATGGATGAAATATTCTGTTGAATTAACACGTAAAACATTTGGATTAGAAAGAGGTCATTCAGCATTGTTGTGTCTTCCAATAAATTATATCGCTGGAAAAATGATGTTGGTTAGGTCATTACAAATTGGGTTGGATTTAACCATTGTCAAGCCATCATTAAATCCATTAAAAAATATAGAAAGATCTTTTGATTTTATAGCAATGATTCCAGCGCAATTAGAAAATTCGTTGAATAAAATAAGTAAAACAAATACCGTGATTGTTGGTGGTGGAAGAGTTGGTAATCCTTTATTAGAGAAAATAAAATTAATACCAACAAGAATATATGAGACCTATGGAATGACTGAAACATTAACTCATGTAGCTATTAAACGAATAAATGGTATGAATAAAACAGAGATTTTTAGCGCTTTAAATGGTATAACATTTGAAAAAGATGATCGAGATTGTTTAATTATTAATGCTAAAAACATAAATCCTAATCCAATCATTACAAATGATATGGTGGAGTTAATAACAAAAACGACTTTTAAATGGATTGGGCGTTTTGATAATATTATTAATTCTGGAGGTATAAAAATTTCTCCCGAAGTTATAGAAAAAAAAATGTCTAAAATAATTAAAAATAGACGCTTTTTTATTGCAGCTCTTAAAGATAGACACTTAGGAGAAAAGGTCATTTTAGTCATAGAAGGGAATAAAATAAACATCTCATATATAGATCTTGATAAATTTGAAAAACCTAAGGAAATTTATTTTTTACCTAAGTTTAAAGAGTCAGTTTCAGGAAAAATTCTTCGGAAACAAACACTTTTATTAATCTAATTGTATTATAACTATTGACATGAAATATTTTTGTTTTTAATTTACTTACGAGTAACTTACGAGCAATGAATAAATAGAGGTAAATCATGAAAAATATATTTAGAAATAAAAATAAAATATCGCCAGTAGTAATGAGAGCGATTGCGCGATTGAATAAGCATCAATATGAGAAAGCACCAAGTTCAGTCGTTTGGAATGGAAGATCAATCACACAAAATTTATCAATTACCTCGTGATAAAACCACTGTCTCAAAAATTGCAAAAATTTCTAGATTTTATTAAGCATTATTCTTTAATTCATGATCATTCTCCATCTTATGAAGAGATTATGAGTCATCTAGGGTTTGCTTCTTTGGGTACGGTGAATTGGTATGTAAAGACCTTAGAACAGGAAGGTCACTTGTCTCGTATAAAAGGTCCTAACGGCAAGCGAGCGCTCATCTTAAACCATAGAGAGCAAACCGCAACTACAATAGCTCGTTTGCCGCTGATGGGCCTTATTGCTGCAGGAGAACCGATTGAAGCATTAGAAAACCCAGAAATGGTTGATATCCCACCATCATTAATGCATCCAGATAACTATGTTTTACAGGTTAAAGGTGACTCCATGATTGATGAGCAGATTCGTGATGGTGATTTTATTGTAGCAAAAAAATCAAGTACAGCAAGGTCTGGTCAGATTGTAGTTGCACTCATTAATGGTGAGGCTACTTTAAAATGTTATGTACCAAAATCAAATGGTATAGAACTTCATCCACGTAATCAAAACTTTCCAATTATAAAAATTGATCCACTTGATGATTTTCGTATCAATGGGGTGTTGCTTTACTCGTTTCGAAATTATGTAAACTAGTAGGTAAAACTTATGATTCTAAAAGACGTTTTTTATATACGTCTTAAGGAAATGGAGCTTCAGGCTGAACGAATAATGGATCCTCGTTTGAAGACACGTTCAGTCGCAATTATCTCTTCATCTCATTCGAATGGTTCAGTTGTATCACTATCTCAAGAAGCAAAAGAAGAAGGTTTATCTATTGGAATGAAAGTATCTTTAATTAAAAAAATGAATCTTTGTGTACAACTGTTACCATACAATGCATCATTATACAGACGTATAAATAAATACCTTTATAATACTATAGCCTGTTTTACTCCTGTTATTGAGCCTATTAACTATAAAGGATTTTATTTAGATATGACAGGCATGCAATCAATCAAAGGCGATGCTAAAAATAATGCATTACACATAATGAATTGTATTTATCAAAAAACAAGCATGGATAGTATGGTAGGTATTAGCAGGAATAAATTGATTAGTCATATTGTTTCATCGGTGGTTTTAGATAAAATATATAAAGTTAAAAAAGGGCAAGAGGCTTCTTTTTTAAGTCCTTTGAAACCGTATGTACTTCCAATGGCTAAACATAATCCTGTTCGGCGTATTATTAAATTTTTATGGATAAATAAAATTAAAGGGCTTCAATTAATTTCATCTCATAAAGATGCTTTTAAAACTCTTTTTGGGATCTATTCTAATCAACTATTAAAACAATCTCATGGCCAAGACTCATCGCTTGTGAAACCTTTACATCTTCGTGATCACATTTTAGAACATATTATTTTATCCGAAGATACTAATAATGAAGATAGATTACATGCCGTGGTAAAAAAAATGTCGCAACAACTTGCTTTTAAACTTCGTAAACGAAGACAAATCGCTAATAAGATCAAATTAGAAATTCATTATTCAGATGGTTATAAAAGCGTAAAAATTAACAAAACTAAATCTAATGATGATGCTTCAATAGCTCAAACATGTACTGAAATGATTAAACAAGCTAATTTTAGAAGAAATCGAGTCCGTTCTATTTTATTGGATACTAGTGATTTTAAACCCTACCTAGAACAAAGAAGTTTATTTGTTGATCAAAATACGATAAATAAACGAATCTCTAGAGCTGTAGAAAAAATACGGAATAAATATGGTTTTGATAGTTTACAAACTGCTGATATTATTCAGATCTTAAATAAATCGTAGTGTTTGTACATCTAAATATTCATTCTGTTTACTCAGCTATGAGAGGATTAATCTCATTTGATGCCCTTATGAAAATAGCAAAGTATAATAAAATGGATACTTTAGCATTGACAGATATCAATGGTATGTGGGGTTTTATAAAGTATGTCCAGCATTGTAAAAGTCATAATATTCTTCCAATAGCAGGCACTAATTTAATTACCAATAAAGAAGATATTATTTTATTGGTTGAAAATAAAAACGGATATGAAAATATTTGTAGATTGATATCTGCAGTTCATGAAAATCCAAACATAAAAGTCGAAGATATTTTAAGATCGTACTCTTCAGGTATTTTTATTTTATCCCATAAAGCATCAACATTAAAATCTTTAAAAAAAATCATTCCAGACAGTCATTTATTTGTTGAATTAAGACCAGGATTAGAGGAAAAAAAGATCCATAAATTGGCAAAAAAGTTTAAGTTAGAAATGGTGGCAACTGGTGACGTCTATTTTAATTCAAAGAATGATCATAAATCATATTTAATATTAAATGCTATAAGTAATAATATAAAGTTAGATCAATTAGAAACTAAAAATTTAAAATCAGAACATCACTGGTTTCGTAATGAAGCACAAATGATACAACTATTTCCGAACAGTCTAAGTGCTTTAAATAATAGTCAATATTTAGCGGATCGATGTAAAACAGATTGGACATTCATAAATACTATTTTTCCAGGATTATCACTAAAAGAAAATTATCAATCTAATAAAGAGTTAAAAAAGAGAGTATATAAGGGTGCAAAAGTCAGATATGAAAATATTAGTCAAGAAGTAGATTTTAGAATTAAATATGAATTAGATATAGTGATTCAGAAGGGCTTCTCTACTTACTTTTTGATCGTTCAGGATATTGTAATGCAAACAAGGTCAACGATTGGTCGAGGTTCTGCTGCTGCATCAATTATTAGTTATTGTCTTTTTATTACTCAAGTAGACCCTTTGATTCACAAGCTTCAATTTGAACGATTTATTCATCCAGAGAGAAAAGATATGCCTGATATAGATGTTGATTTTCCATGGGATGAAAGAGATGATATTCTGCAATATGTATTTAAAAAGTATGGAAAAAATCAAACAGCAATGGTTTCAAATCAGGTATTCTTAAAACCAAGATCTTCTATTCGAGAAGTTGGGAAAGTATATGGGTTATCAAATGAAGAAATTAAGGATGTTACTAAAAGAATTAGTTGGTATTCTTCTAAGCGTGATTTAAAAAATTGGATTAAAGAGGATATTCGTTTTTCTAATATAAATATAGATAAAAAACTATTAGATGTATTAAAGGAAAGTGAAAAAATAATTGGAGTATTAAGATATTCTTCCGTACATCCGGGAGGAGTTATCATTGTTCCAGATGAAATTAAAAAATATGTTCCTGTTTTAATGGCTCCAAAAGGAATACAAATTGTTGAGTGGGAGAAAGATCAGGTTGAAGATTCAGGACTTTTAAAAATTGATTTACTTGGTAATAGAAGTTTAGCAGTCGTTAGAGATACTATAAAACAAATTAATTTTAATTATGACTTTGAGGTATCAAAAAATAAGTATTTAGATTATCATAAAGTTCAGCCAGTTGGAGATATTAAGACGCAACAATTAATGAAAAGTGGAAAGACGATGGGGGTTTTCTATATTGAAAGTCCTGCAACGCGTCAACTCTTAGCTAAATCACGCTCAGTTGATTTTGAACATGTTGTTATTTATTCGTCTATTATAAGACCCGCTGCAAATAAATATATAAATATTATGCTTGAGCGTATTCATGGTAGACCATGGAGCTTGATTCATCCAGATTTATTTTTTTTAAAAGAGAGTTATGGTATTATGGTTTATGAAGAGCAGGTTTCAATGGCTGTTATGACAATGACGGATTTTGGGTATGCAAAAGCAGAATTATTAAGGAAAACCATCAGTAGAAACAAAGATAAAAAAGCTATCCAAGACTGGCAAGAAAAATTTAATAATTCATCAATTAATAGAGGATATGAAGCTCACATTATTAAAGAGGTCTGGGAAATGATAACCTCATTTATCGGTTATTCCTTTTGTAAGCCTCATTCAGCTTCTTATGCGATGTTATCCTTTACATGTGCTTATCTTAAAGCTCATTATCCTGCGGAATTTCTTGCTTCAGTTATATCTAATCGAGGAGGGTTTTATTCATCGTATGCTTACATGAGTGAATCTCGTCGTTTTGGAATAAAGGTTTTAAGGCCGGATATTAACAAGAGTGAATGGAGGTGGGTTGGTATAAAAAATAAGATAAGAATGGGCTTTATGAGTATTAAAAAACTAAAAAGAAAAGTAGTTAACATAATTACAGATGAACGTAAAACAGGTGAATTCCAATCTCTGAATGATTTTCTATTAAGAGTCAAGTTGGACTTTGTTGATGCTATTATTATTACAAACGCAGGTTGTTTTAAGCGTATCGAGCCAAAATTAAAGCATAGAGATATTTCATACCTAGTGGCTGGATTTTATCTTCAAAATAGTGAAAAAACGCCATTGAATAGTTTTCCTAAAAGGTCAGATCTAAACAGAAATGAATATTTTAAACTTGAATTAGAGTCTTTTGGTTATCCGTTATCTATCCATCCAATAGCTAGATATCGTTCTATCTTAAGTCATAAAATCAAATATGCTAAAGATATATATAAGTATATAGGGAATTCAATTTATTTGATAGGACTTTATATTACTAAAAAGCAAACCAGAACTCGTAAATCTAAACCTATGAGCTTTCTTACATTAGAAGATGAGACTGATATTTTTGAGTGCGTTATCTTTCCTGAGGTATTTATAGAGTTTGGTGATATATTGAATTGGGAGACGCTTTTTATCATTAGAGGGGTTGTAGAATCCTCTTTTGGTGTTTGTAGTTTAAGAATTGAAAAAATTGCTAGTTTACAAAGCTGGATTGATAAGATAAATCGTCAAAAATTATCGAGAAAGCTATTATCACTAGAACGTTAATTTTTGATATCTTTGAAATATTCGATTTGCAAACTTTTGAACAATATCAGGATTATTTTTTATAACATTATTGGTACAAAATGGATCATCTATGATATTATAAAGTGCATTAGTTTGGTCCGTTAAATTTGATTTATAAAACCATTTTTTATCTCTACCCCAATAGGTTTCAACATCTCTTCCCATAGGGTCTTGATTATCTCGAATTTTATTTGAATTACCAATAATAATATTTCTATGTTCTTGAACTTTACCCTCAATGACATCTTTGAATGATACACCATGATTCATCTTAGATTTATTCGAACCAGCAAAATCTAAAATGGTTGCTGGAATATCAGCGCTATGAATTAAGCTATTATCTTTTATGTCTGGATAAATTTTGTTTTTCCATGAGAATATAATTGGAGTTTTATAAGATTGATCAAAAACGGATAATTTACCCTTATCTCCGCCATTATGAGATCTCATGGGGTCATCGAAAAACTCTTGGTGAGGCTCTTGTTCCCAACCATTATCATTAACATAAATGAATAGTGTGTTTTCAAAAAGATTTTTTCTTTTTAGATATGAAACTAATTCACCAACCGAGTCATCAAACCAAGTGCAATTAGCATAATATTCAATAGCCGATTTAGAAAACCCCGTTTTGGAATATAGCTGTCTATATTTTTCAGGAGCATCAAATGGATAGTGAGGCAGTTGTGGAGCATACCAAATAAAAAATGGATCTGATTTATTTTTATCAATAAAATCAAATATAGGTTTGTTTGAAATTCGTCCAATATCTGTTCCTTCTCCACCCATAAATTGTTGAAACCAATTTCTTCCATTGTGCGTTTCTCGTCTCCATCCAGTAGTCATACCATCTGTGAAACCACCATATTCGTAATGGAACTCCCACCATTTCCCTGATTGAAAGCTATTGTATCCCAACTTACTGAGTTCGCCTGGCATCGTTTGAAAATATTTCAAAGCATGATAATTAAAATTTTCCCCCCATTTTTCTTTTAACTTTTGGCTCATTTTCAAAATAGAGTCATCTTCTTTTTTAACTTGCTTTATGGAATCACGTTTACGATTAAAATTATGTGGAAGCATCCCAGTAATAAGAGATTGTAATGCTGGGCGACAGTGATTGTCTGGAACAAAGCCATTTTTAAACAATACGCCACTATGGGCTAAGGTATCTAGATTAGGTGTTTTGACATACTTTGAACCCATAAATCCAAAGTAAGGATAACCATGATCATCACCAATAATCAGTATTATATTTGGTTTAATTGAAGCATTTGACTGATTATTAACACAGCCAAAAATTAGTAAAAAGAGGATAAGAAAGAACCCATGAAAAAAAAAATTAAACCTTATTTTATTTAATTTCAAATGTACTTATTTATCAAGGATTCAAAAAATTCTTGTTTTCCACTGATTAATTTTGGCTCTGAAATATTCAATGCAAAATCTGATAAATCTGATAAACTTAAATTATTATTACTGAACTTATGACCGTGACCACTTTGAAAACTTTTATATCGTTGATTCTTAAGTTTTAAATAATCAGAGTTTTCCAGTATATCATTAGCAATTAGCAATCCTCTTGCAAGTGTATCCATCGAATTGATATGCCCGATGAAAATATCTTCAAGATCCGTAGAATTTCTTCGAGTTTTTGCATCAAAATTCATTCCACCAGACTTTATGCCTCCTTCTTTGAGAAGCACCATCATAATATGAACTGCATCATAAATATTATGCAAAAATTCATCGGTATCCCATCCATTTTGTGGATCGCCTTGATTAATGTCTAAACTTCCAAAGGCATTAAAATTGAAAGCGGTTTGAATTTCGTGAGCAAAAGTATGTCCGGCTAAAGTTGCATGATTATTTTCAATATTAATTTTAAAATCTTGTTCTAAATCATAATGTTTTAAAAATGCGACGACTGTGGATACATCAAAATCATATTGATGTTTTGATGGTTCCATGGGTTTGGGTTCAATTAAAAAAGTTCCTTTGAATCCATTCTCTCTTCCATAATCCCTAGCTTTATGTAAAAAAATTGCAAGATGATCTAGCTCTTTTCGCATGTTGGTATTGAGTAGAGATGAGTACCCTTCTCGGCCACCCCAAAAAACATAGTTTTCTCCATTAAGTTCGATCGTTGCATCAATGGCAGATTTCACTTGAGAAGCAGCGTAGGCAACTACATTAAAATCTGGACTAGTAGCAGCTCCATTCATGTAGCGAGGGTGTGAAAATAAGTTTGCTGTACCCCAAAGCAATTTAATTCCAGATTTTAACTGTTTTTCTTTTGCTTCTAAGGTTATTTTTTTCAAATTTTCTTTGGATTCTTTTACTGTAGAACCTTCAGGAGCCATATCTCTATCATGAAAGCAATAAAACTCAGTTCCTAATTTGGAAAAAAATTCGAATGCAGCATCTAATCTATTTAAAGAACGCTTAATTGGATCATTATGATTTTCCCAAGGAAAAGATTTGGTTCCTGGACCAAAAGGATCACCTCCAGTACCACAGAAAGTATGCCAATATGCAGTAGAAAAACGGAAATGATCTTTCATTGGTTTACCCGCAATTATTTTTTCAGCATCATAGTACTTAAATGAAAGTGGATCTTTAGATTGTTTACCTTCATATTTAATTTGTTTTATATTTGGGAAATATTCTTTTTCACCAATAGTTATATTGATAGACATATTTTAAAGTTAACCCCCTATACCAAGTGGTGAAAAATAAATAAGAATCAGTGCTAAAATTCCAATAATAACAGCAGAGTTTATTAGATCATAATTAGTCCAACTATTGTTCGAAGATTCCTTGTCACTTTTTGCAGTCGTACTATATGTTAATCCATATAATTGTTTTTGATCGGGGGCTTTGGTAAGCATGCTAACAATAATCATAATTGTAATGCAACATAAGAACGAAAATATGGCAAAATAAAGAAAGTTTAAATCTGCAAAATCAAACCAGAATCCAGAAAGATTAGATTTATTTATTTCTAAGCCTAGTCTAACCATTCCTGCCGTAAACCCACTAATTAAAGCAGCCAATGCACCCTGAGCATTAATTCTACTCCAGAACAGTCCCAGCAAAAACACAGCAGCTATTGGCGGCGCTATGTAGGCTTGAACGCTTTGTAAATACTTATATAATCCACCGTTTGAAACTACTTTCATAAGAGGAATCCATAAAATACCAGTGATGACTATTATACCGGTTGCAACTCTTCCAACTAAAATTAATGTTTGCTCGCTAGCTTTCGGTTTTAACTTTTTATAAATGTCCATAGTAAACAAAGTTGAGCAAGAGTTGAAAACAGAAGAAAGAGAACTCATTAAAGCTGCTAAAAGACCACCAGCAACAAGTCCTCTCATTCCTGAGGGAAGCAGTTCTCTAACTAAGGTTGGAAAGACCTGGTCAGACGAGGTATAAGTTATTTGACCTGATTTTGACATTGCGTAGGCTATAAGGCCTGGAATAAAGAACATAAATATGGGTAAAAGTTTTAAGTAACCTGCAAAAATAGTACCTCGGCGAGCTTGTGTTTCATTTTGAGCTGATAAAACTCTTTGCACAATGTATTGATCTGTGCACCAATACCATATTCCAATAATGGGAGGCGCAAAAACCATTCCAATCCATGGAAAATCAGGATGGTCAGCTGGTAAAAACATATTAAAATGGGAAGCGCCGACTGCAGAAACCATGTTCCCCCAACCACCAATTTTAAACAGTCCAATTGCTGTAATAGTGATAGAACCTATTATCAAAACAATTGCTTGAAGGGCATCTGTATAGATAACAGCTCTAAGCCCTCCTAAAATCGTGTAGGCACCAGTTATTAGAACAATTAATAATGCACCTGACCAAAACTCTATTCCCATCAGGGTTTGAAACACCACAGCTCCTGCATACACAGTGACGGAAACTTTGGTAAGTATATAACTGATTAAAGTAATTATAGTTAATATCCATCGTGAATGTTCAGAATAACGACGCTCTAAAAACTCAGGCATCGTAAAAACGGTGCTTCTTAGGTAGAAGGGTACAAATACCCATCCTAAAAGAAGAATGATCCATGAATGAAGTTCATAGTGTCCCATTACCATTCCACTATCAGCTGCTGTTCCAGCCAAACCAACAATATGTTCAGAACCTATGTTTGAAGCAAATATTGATGCACCAATTACAAACCATCCGAGGTTTCTTCCTGCTAAAAAGTAATCCTCTGAAGATTCTTGTTTTTGCTTAATTACCCACCATATAATAGAACCCAAAACAATAAAAAATAAAATTAGAATGTTCCAATCAAGAAGGGTAAAGATTTTCATTTGTTCTCCCATTGATACAGTTTAGTTTCATTTACATTACAGTTGAAGATAATTTAATCATATAAAATAAACTTATGTAGGATATATCTGCTAAACAAATAATTTAGTAGCTATATTAAGAGTTACTAGTTATTTTTATATTGGTTTTTATTAAAAGAAGGAGAAAAAATGAAAAAATTGATATCATTAATTTTAAGTTTGACCACATTAATATTTGCTGTAGATGTAACATTTACTGTAAATGATAATTCTTGGTTAAATACAAATCTAATGTATAAAGGGACAGCAACTGATTGGGGTGTCGTTCAGATGTATGATGATGGTACGAATGGCGATGCTACAGCTGATGATCACATATGGTCAGTCATGGTTGACGTCGCAGCAGGAGATCATCAATGGGGAGCTATTGATACAGATAATGGAGATGGTACTGCTTGTGAAGCCTGCGATGGATCAGATGGATGGGGTTCATGGTTAATTGTAGGCGATAATCCTGCATACAGTGTTTCAGATGCAGGCGAGATAACTGGAGTTGTGGATTATGTTATCGCTCCAGATAGTGCAGTTTCTGAAGGTTCAGTTATGTTTACAGTTCATGATGGAACTGAAGAATGGACTGATCTCATGTGGAAAGGTTCACCAACTGAATGGGCTGTTCAGCAGATGTATGATGATGGTACCATGGGTGATGAAGTCGCTGGAGACCATATCTGGACAGCTGTAATTGAAAATGTTACGGCAGGAGATCATCAATGGGGAGCTATTGATACAGATAATGGAGATGGTACTGTTTGTGAGGCTTGTGATGGATCAGATGGATGGGGTTCATGGTTAATTGTTGGAGATAATCCTGCATTTAATTTAGAAGATGATTTGTTGACCTTGCATGGAACAACTGATTATATGATTATGGCTCCGACTGGTGGAGATATAACAAAAACAGTTTTATTTAATGTCGATATGACTGAGTGGCTTGACGAAGAAGGTAATTTAGGAATGAGAGCTTTCAATATTGCAAATGGTGATGAAGTTCAGGTTCGTGGAAGCTTTAATGGCTGGGGTAATTGTGAAGAATGTACTATGACAAGAACTCCTGGAACTAATATTTTTAGTCATGCTATTGAGGTTACCTCTCTTGCTGAAACACAGCATGAATATGCCTTTTACATGAATTTAACTGAAGCATCGCTAGCAGCGATTGTTGAAAATTATGATGCTCCTGGGGTTGTAGACTGGATTGGATGGGAAACATCACCAAGAGACCTTGGAAATCGTAAGTTCGTGCTAGGAGAAGATGATGGAAGTGGTTTACTAGAATTACCGCAGGAATCTTACTACGATGCTTTTCCAGGTTCTGTAATTCCAGAGGGAACCAGCATTGATGTTACATTTTCAATTGATATGACTGATAATTCAGTTTCAGACTTTAACTCAGCTGAAGATTCAGTTTTTATAAGGACCAATGATAAATGGCTAAACCTATCACAAGGTTTTTCAGACGGAGCAGACTTAAACCACTATGCTGCAGTCGCTCAAGGAGATGGCACATATGATTTTACAGTCACTTTCAATGGACCCATGATGTGGCAAGTCTACTACAGGTGGGGGTTTTATGATGTTTCAGTAGGCGCAGAAGTAGAAGAATCTGGAGGGGGGCTCGGAGGGCACCCTAGAATTCGTTATGTAAGGCAGAACCCTGATTCTGATTGTGCATGGCCTTCATCTTATGCTTTTAATTTAGATACGGTGTTTGCTACTTCCGATGATTTGGTGAATGCGGAAGTTTGGGACTCTCAAGCTCTTTGTATTAATTATATGACCAATGATGAGAATGTATCTATTCCAGAAACTTTTAGTATAAGTGATAATTATCCAAATCCATTTAACCCTTCTACTAATTTAGACTTTTCACTACCAGTGAATTCGGATATTAGTTTTAAAGTATACTCGATTACAGGTGCAGAAGTTTACTCTCATAATCAAAAAGATGTTTCAATGGGAAAATATACTTTAACATGGAATGGTAAGGATAACTATGGAAGATCGCTATCAAGTGGTATCTATCTTTATGAGTTTAGAGCAGGTGATAAGTTTCATCAGACTAAAAAAATGACATTTTTAAAGTAAAATGTGATAAAAGGGAAGGCTCAATTATTTGAGCCTTTCTTTTTAGATCAATATACTTTTTTTAGGTAATTTGGGAAAATATACATTTTTATTAATCATTTAAAAACCTAGTTGCTAACTCATATAATATGGATAAAATATTTGCGGGTATTGATGTATCAACTCAAAGCCTAAAAATTATCATTCTCAACCTCTCGAATTCATCTATAATATATAAAGACACTGTTTTTTATGATAAAGATTTACCTGTTTATAATACATCAAATGGTGTTATCAAAAACGTAGATCCTAGAGTCTCAGAGTCAAATCCAATTATGTGGATTGATGCTTTAAACATGATCTTTGAAAGAGCAAAGATTAAAAAAAATATTCTATCAAAAGTTAAAGCAATCTCTGTATCAGGGCAGCAACATGGATTGGTCTCGTTGAATAGCGAAGGGCGACTTACAAAACCAACATCTAAGCTATGGAATGATTTTTCAACTCAAGAAGAATGCGATATTTTAACAGATTATATGGGTAGTGAAAAAAGTATGATTTCTGAAATTGGCAATACCCAAAGAGCAGGTTATACAGCTTCAAAAATATTTCATATGTATAGAAATGAAAATACATTTTTTGAAGAGACGAATTGTTTTCTTTTGGTACATAACTTTATTAATTGGTATTTATCAGGCGGTAAAATTATAATGGAGGAGGGTGATGCTTCCGGTACTGGACTTTGGGACCCTGTTAATAAAAGATGGTCTGAAAAAATAATTAACAGTATCTCAGAAGACTTAATGGATAAACTACCTAAGGTCGAGTCATCCGTTAAAAGCATAGGTGTTATATCAAAATATTTTGTTGAAAAATATGGATTTGATCCAAATTGTAAAATTGATGCTGGTTCAGGTGATAATATGTATGGAGCTATAGGTACTGGTAATGTTGAACCTGGTGTTCTTACAATAAGCCTTGGAACTAGTGGAACTGCATATACCATTTTAAAGAAACCTTTTGTTGATGATCATGGTGAAATAGCCTGCTTCTGTGACAGTACCGGAAACTATATGCCATTGCTCTGTGTTTCAAATATGGCAGGAGGATATAATAATTTTCTAAAAGAAAATGGATTGTCTCATTCAAAATTTAATGAACTACTTTCTTTTACTGCTCCAGGTAATAATGGAAATATAATTGTACCATGGTTTGAAGGTGAGAGAACTCCTGATTTGCCAGAAGCAGCTCCAATATACTTTGGTTTCAATCTTAAAGATTTAAATTTAAAATCTATATCTAGAGGATTAATGGAAGGTTCAATATTAAATCTCAATGATGGATTCCATCGAATGCCTATAAAGCCTAAAGTAATTCACTTAACAGGAGGATTATCTGTTTCAAAATTATGGTGTCAAACAATCTCTAATACTTTTAATTGTGAAACCATTACTATTCAAGATGAGGGCGCTGCATTAGGTGCTGCTTTACATGCATGTTGGGTATGGGAGAAAGAATCGGGTAATCAAATTAGATTAAAAAAATTGATCGAACCTTTCATAAAATCAGAAGCACATTTAAGGTGTTTTCCGCAAAAGGAATATGTAGAAGTATATAATGATATGAAGTTTTTATATCGATCATTAAGTAGAAGAATAAGGGGGTTGAACAGTAAAGATCCTTTTATGTTAAGGAAAAAAATAATTGAAAAAAATGAATATTAAATCACTGATTTTAGGAAAAAGTATTAGGTTTTATTTAACTGTTCTTACATTGGTTATTAGCAACGATATCAGAAGTGAGGATATCAGAGTTGAGCCGCCATTTTGGTGGACTCACTTTGATGATAAGAAATTAGAGTTAATGATTCATTCTACTGATATTGGGAAAACCAAAAAAGTAAAAATTTTAAATGATAAAAATAAAAAGACTGGTTCAATAAAACTTATTGATATTAAAAAAACAGATAATAAAGACTATTTATTTTTAGAATTAAGTCTTTCAAAAAAATTAGAACCTGGTATTTATTCGTTCCAATTATCAGGAAAAAATAAAATTTCTTTTGATTATGCTTTTAAAGCAAAAGAGAAAAATAGAAGCTACGCAAATGGTTTTAACTCCTCCGATGTTATTTATTTATTAATGCCAGATCGTTTTTCTAATGGAGATATTAAAAACGATAATATTGAGGGTCTTATGGCGGGAACGGATCGATCAAAACCAGGTTTAAGACATGGTGGAGATTTTCAAGGCATTATTAATCAATTACCGTATCTAAAAGACTTAGGAGTAACTGCAATATGGATGACTCCTGTTTTTATCAATGATATGCCTGAGATTGCAGGCGGGTATGGAGATCATGTATATGGAGCTTATCATGGCTATGCGGCTACTGATTTTTACCAGACTGACCCCAGATTTGGTACTAATGAAAAATATAAAGAATTGGTGGACTCTGCTCATGATTTAGGCTTGAAAGTTGTGATGGATATTATACACAATCATTCAGGAGATAAGCATTGGTGGATGACAAGTTTACCTTCTTCTGATTGGTATAATATAAATAAAAACTATAAAACCACTAATTATGAGGTTGCAGCAGCGAATGATCCATACGTATCTAATTATGATTTAAAACATTTAACTGAGGCGCCATTTGTCAAAGAAATGCCTGATTTAAATCAAAACAATCCTCTGTTACAAAGGTATCTAATTCAATTATCATACTGGTGGATTGAATTTTCAGGTATTGATGGAATGAGGATGGATACTTACCCATATGCCTTTAAAGAACCGATGGCTCAGTGGGCTAAAGCTGTAACAACTGAGTTTCCAAATTTTAATATTGTTGGAGAAATTTGGATAAATGAGCCACCTCTTGCAGCTTACTGGCAAAAAGGATTTAATTCTCCTGATGGGTATGAATCTTATCTACCTTCTGTCATAGATTTTCCTTTTAGTAAATCCATAGACCTTGCTATTGGGAAAGATTCAAAACCGCATAATATTAAGGCAATTTATTATACGCTTGCTCAAGATTTTGTTTATCCAGAGCCACTTAATAATGTTATTTTTTTAGATAATCATGATACTGAGAGATTTTATGGTACCATGGGTAAAGACATTAGGAAATATAAAATGGGTTTTGCACTGTTAATGATAAACAGGGGTATCCCACAAATGTACTATGGAGCTGAAATAAATTTATTTGGGACCAGGGCAAAAGGTGATGGAGATATACGAAAAGATTTTCCTGGTGGATGGGCAGAAGATAAAAGAAATGCATTTACAAAAGATGGAAGAACCAAAGAGGAAAATGATCTGTGGGACTTCTGTTCAAACTTATTGAATTGGAGAAAGAACAATTCTACGATACATAGTGGTAACTTAATGCAGTTTAATCCTCTAGGTGATCATGTTTATTCAATGTTTAGATACGATAATCAAAAAGTCATAGGCTTATTAATCAACCCTAATGAAAAACAAGTGAATGTAGATACTGAGCGATATGATGAATTAGTAAAAACCCAAAAACATTACATTGATATTTTAGATGGGAAAAAGAAAAAATGGAAAAGTCAATTATCAATCCCAGCTGTAGGATTTAGAATCATAGAGTTTAAATTATAAGATGAGAGTTAAAATTATTTGCATATTTATTTTAGCTATTATTTTAAATTTTTCGTGTTCTAAAAAAAATCAAATTCAAATCGCTCAGATTGATGATCATGGAATTTTCTTGACCACTTTCAAAGTCAGATATCAAGATTTTCTGAATAATCAAATTCAGGATGATAATTTAATGAATAGATATCTTTTCCTTAATAATGTAATCGATGAAACTTTATTTCTAAAGTATGCTCATGAACTGAGTATTAATAATGATGAAGAATATCTAAAAAAGAAAGAGGATATCGAAAATCAATTATTACTTAATGAATATTTTAATAAAAAAGTAAACATAGATTTTAATCCGACTGATTCAGAAATCAGGAATTTATATAAATGGCAGAATACGACTATCCATGTTCGTCATTTATTTTCAAGAAATAAAACTAAAATTTATGAACTATATAAACGGTTGAATGCTGGAAAAAAGTGGAAAGATTTAGCATACGAATGTTTCCAAGATTCTATTTTAAAGAATAATGGTGGCGATCTCGGATGGTATAAATATGGGGAACTAGATACTAGGTTTGAAATGAAAGCCTTTGCATTAAAGCCTGGGGAAATCTCAGAACCAATCAAAACTAAAGATGGATATAGTATTATTCAATTAATAGAATCTGAATTAGATGGTTTTTTGATTGAAGATGAATATCAATTAAGAAAAAACAAATTAATTGATTTAGCAAAAAATATCAGACAGAAGAAAAATTTGATTGATTTGACGGAAAAAACTTTACAATCAATGAATGTTAATTTTGATGAAAAAGTTTTAGATAACTTATATCAATTATTACAATCAAAACAAAAATCAATTGAACCTTTTTATAGCGATAGGCTTGTTTCATTCAATAATAAAAATTGGAATGTTTTTCAGAGTATAGAAAAATTATCTGACTTATCATCGAGGCAATTATCGAGAATAGATAGTCCCTATTATCTCAAAGAAGCACTTTTAGGACTGATTGCTCGTGAAAGTTTTTTAAATGATTCAAAAAAAGCCAATTTACATAAATCAAAGTTGTTTTCAGATCAATTGGATAAACATTTGAATCAATATCTAGTTTCGTATGTTATGAAAAAGTTAGAAATAACTTCTTCAAAAGATTCCTTAATTAGTCAGGAAAAAATAAGAGAAAGGTATTTTAGTTTTAGAAATCAGCTAGCTTTAAAATCAAATATTTTAATCGATAGTGTTGCCATAAAAACATTTATTATGTGAGAAAATTATGAAATATGTAAAAAATATATTAACGGTTTTTCTAGTTCAGTTTATGCTCACAGCTGGAACTACCGGAAAATTGACTGGAGTTATAAAGGATTCAGAAAGTGGAGAACCGTTGATAGGATGTAATATTATAATAGAGGGAACTTATTTAGGCACAGCGTCCAATGATAAGGGTGAATATATAATCTTAAATATCCCTCCCAATTCATATTCAATTCGTTTTGAAATGATAGGTTACAAAAGGTTTATAAGTGAAGGCGTCATATTATCATCAGACAAAACAACATACTTAAATGGAGATATGATATCAAGCGTTATCGCAGGAGAAGAAGTGCTAGTGACGGCGGAAAGAAAACTGATTCAATTTGACGTTACTCAATCTGAAGCTATTATAACGTCTGATGAGCTTGAGGGCATGCCTGTTACCGAAGTAAGTGAAGTCTTAAGATTACAAGGAGGCGTGACGGTTGATGCGGGGGGAGGTATCCACATGCGCGGAGGTCGCACAAGTGAGGTCTCTTATATGGTAGATGGAGTTCCAATGTCGGATGCATATAGTGGGGGTATTGGAATTCAGGTTGAGAATGATAATATCCAAGAACTTCAAATCATTAGCGGAACGTTTAATGCTGAATATGGAAAAGCTCTGACAGGTGTTGTTAATATGATTACAAAAGATGGAGGCAATGAGTTTGAAGGCTCAATACATACCTATGCTGGAGATTTCCAAAGCAATGATAGTATTTATCAAGATTTGAATACATTTAAAATTCAAGATGATTATAGTCTTTCAGCAAACTTAAGTGGACCTATATTAAATGACAAAGTCACATTTTATTCTAGTGGACGCTTAAATCAATCTAATGGCTGGTTGAATGGTTTACAAACTTTTACTATTTATGGAGATACTGTTTTTAATGACGAAAATGATAATCTTTTTTTAGATGGAGATGAAACTCAAATAAAGCCTTATTATAAAGGTTTAAATGATTATGAATCATGGTCTACACAAAACAAGTTAACGTTTAATATTTTTCCAGGTACAATCTTTAAGTTAAATAGTATAATTAATGCTAGAAAAAGCAGTGAATACAATCACTTTTTACAATATCTCGAGAACGGCTTAATTACGAATCATAATCAAGGTAACTTTATAGGTTTTAACCTTTCACACTCATTTTCCCCAGTCACTTTTGGACAAATTAACGTAAGTGAAAATATCTTTAGATTTGAATCTTATTTATTTGAAGACCCTAAAGATCCTCGATACGTAACTCCAGACAGTATATTTGGCGCACAAATAGATAATGTAATTCCAGATCACATTATTAGTCAATTTGGTGATCAAGTACAATATTATCCGCCTTATGCGTTATATAGAGCAGGCGTTGACAGCAGAAGGTTTGAAAGAGAAACAAAAACACGCAATTATAAATTTGATTTAACCAGTCAGGTAAACAAATACAATCAAGTAAAATTTGGTTTTGATATTACAGAGCACGATCTCTTTCTAGATAGTTATTCAATTTTAGATTCGACTCAAACGGATAAAATTTTCAGCCCAAAGATACCAGAAAAGGGGAGTTTTACACGAACAGATTATCATTATCAACCAAGTGAATTAGGACTATATGTTCAAGATAAAATTGAATATGGTGATATGATAATAAATATGGGTTTAAGATTTGAGCTTTTTAAACCGAATGCAGAAATTCCTAAAAATATTCATGAGCCGTATATAAAAGATCCTAGAAATCCGGTTCTTGATGCTATGTCAGAAGAAGAACTATTAAATATTGATTGGGGAGCGACATCATACACTGAGTTAGACAGTAGTGGGAATGAAATTATATATACTTATGCTGATTATTATGAACGATTTAATGATCAACCTAATTTAAAAAATCAAAAAGGTTGGTGGAAAAAAGCTTCCGATAAATCGCAATTAAGTCCGAGAATTGCCGTTGCATATCCTATTTCTGATAAAGGTGTAATTCATTTTGCATATGGATATTTCTTTAAAATACCCGATTTTTCATTACTGTATGATCAAACCGATTATAAGCTTAGTGAAACAGGAACTAATTTTGGTATCTTTGGTAATCCAGATTTAAAACCAGAAACAACAGTCAGTTATGAGTTAGGCCTTAAGCAAGAGATAGCCTTGAATACTCGTATGGAATTGAAGGCTTTTTATCGAGATGCTAGAGATTATGTTTCGAGCGGAATACCAATTGATCTAGGAGATGGAAAAGCATACTACACTTATGTCAATAAAGATTATTCAAACTCTAGAGGTATTATCGCTACTGTTTACCGCAGGTTTAGTAACTTTTTTGGAGGCCAATTTGATTATACATATCAGGTCGCAGAGGGTGCAAACTCAAATCCTGTTGAAGAGTTTGGAGCTGTGTTAGCAGGAAATGAACCAACAAGATCAATTATTCCACTAGACTGGGATCAAACACATAATTTAAATGGATCTATCTTTGGTAATTTTGAAAAATGGGGAGCCAATGCAGTTTTTCAATTTGGAAGTGGTTATCCATACACGCCAAGAATAACGAATTATGAAAGTCAAGGTGGAGTTCTATCAAACGTCTTAATTAGAAATAGTAGACGAAAACCCGAAACGTTTAGAATAGATATAAAATTACATAGGGAAATTGATTTAGGAAATTTTAAGGGAAAATTTTATGTAAAAGTACAAAATCTAACGGATAGGAGAAATCAAATATCTGTTTATGGAGATTCTGGTAGATCAGATGAAACGATCGAAAAATCTAGAGCACAAATCATCAGTCCATTTGAACCTATGCGACCTAATACTATTGAACAATACTTTAACAGACCAGAATGGTATGATCCTCCTAGACAAATTCAGATGGGACTCCAATTTTCATGGTAAGAGCATTTTTATTAGTTTCTTGGTTCAGTATGATTTTTTCTCAATCTATGGATAGAGGTGATCCAAATTATCGAAGAGTAACTAATATTGACGTGAACAGAATTAGAGTTTCAATTCATAATTATGGATCTAGTGGAAATGATTTATCAGGTCCTAATGTGTTTTTTTATGAGTGGCCAACAAATTCCGGCAGAGGTTATATTGCATATCAGGGATTGTATGTAGGCTCTGAAGTCATTACAGATTCTGGTGACAAAAAACCCATTGTAACCATTACTCATCGAAATGATCCTGAGGGAAACTCGATGATGTGGGAACCCGTCCCAGGGTATCTTAACCCAAATTCGTATAAAATTCCTATTAGTGATGATGAGAGTACCTGGCCTGAGAGTTGGCCAGATAAGTTAGATGATGAGACAGATCCTGGTTGGGCAGGGGCCTGGAATGGTTACTTTG
>Ga0208277_1000301_pt1 | contig 29891 bp, 29 predicted proteins | sample ETNtaG_5_FD_185782 | JGI IMG/M metagenome (GOLD analysis project Ga0208277, IMG submission 185782) | Marine microbial and viral communities from oxygen minimum zone, Eastern Pacific Ocean - ETNP201406SV205 (SPAdes) (version 2) | ecosystem: Environmental > Aquatic > Marine > Oceanic ...
ATGTAAATCAATGCTGGGAAAGGCACACACGGTAATGGCCGAAGGTGGTGCAGCTGCAGCCCTTGGCAACAAAGATCCTCGTGATAACTGGCAAACGCATTTTAGAGACACCATGAAGGGAGGCAAGTATCTCAATGACTGGAGAATGGCTAAAATCCATGCTCAGCAAGCACCTGATAGAATAAGGGAATTAGAAACGTGGGGTGCAGTTTTTGATAGAACTGCTAAAGGGCTTACTAATCAACGTAACTTTGGAGGCCATACATACCCTAGATTGGCACATATAGGAGATGCGACAGGTTTGGAGTTGATTAGAACATTACAAGAAAAGGGAGTACATATGGGCATGGATGTTTTTATGGAATTTACAGTTCGTAAATTATTCACCTCGGAAGGTAAAATTTCAGGTTGTTTTGCTTATGACAGGAATGATGGATCATTACATGTTTTCAAAGCAAAAACAATTGTTATGGCTACCGGAGGGGCAACTAGATGTTGGTCAGTTTGCTCTGGTTCTTGGGAATATACCGGTGAAGGATACGCATTGGCATACTGGGCAGGCGCTGAAATTGGCGATATGGAGTTCATACAATTTCACCCAACAGGAATGATTTGGCCCCCATCTGTCAAAGGAATATTAGTAACTGAAGGTGTTAGAGGAGAAGGAGGTATGCTTACTAACTCTGAAGGTAAGAGATTTATGTTTGACTATGTTCCTGAAATGTATAAAGATGAATTTGCAGATACAGAAAAAGAAGCTTTAGAATGGGTTTCTGAGGTTGTTGAGGGGAAACTAGCGACTGTACGCAGACCTCCTGAATTACTAACAAGAGATGTGGTTGCCAAAGCAATTAATTCTGAAAGAGATGCGGGAAGGGCTAGTGTCCATGGAGGAGCATATCTTGATATTTCATGGAGAGAACCTGAACAAGTAAAGAAAAAATTACCAGGCATGTATCATCAATTCAAAGAATTGGCTGCAGTAGATATTACTGTTGAAAAAATGGAAGTGGGGCCAACGGCGCATTATGTTATGGGAGGAATAAAGGTTCATCCAGAAACTCAAGAGACTACTGTTCCTAGAATGTTTGCAGCAGGAGAAGCAGCAACGGGATTACATGGCGCCAATAGACTTGGAGGAAATTCATTATCAGATTTGATTGTTTTTGGCAAAATTGCTGGAGAGAATGCGGCCTCAAAGGCAAAAGAGTTGGGCGATTTTCTTACGATAAATCCTTTGCAAATTGAAGATGCCATTAAAGAAACTTTAGCACCACTTAAGCGTAAAGAAGGAGAAAATCCAGCAAAAATTGTAGAAGATTTGAGAGAAATGATGCAGAATAAAGTGGGGATAATTAGAACTGAAAAATTACTAAAGGAAGCTTTGCAAGATTTAGATGATTTAGAAGTTCGTGCACAAAACACTTCTACTGGAGAAAGTAGAATATATAATCCAGGATGGCATCAAGCTTTAGAGATTGATGCGATGTTGGATGTCAGTAGAATGTGTGCATTGGCAGCCCTGCATAGAGAAGAATCAAGAGGAGGTCATACTAGGGATGATTTTCCTGTTCCTGACTACAAATATTGGGGCAAGATAAATAGTGTCATCACAAAGAAAGATGTAATGGTAATAGAGCATCGTAGTTATCCGCCAATTGATGAAGAATTAAAGAAACTATTAGATGTTGAAGATTTATACGAGGAAGAATGAAATGAGTGAAAATGTAACATTCAAGATTTTTCGAGGTTTACCAGATGGTGATGGAGATCCTTTTGGAGAAATGGTAGACTACACTGTTGAAATGGATGAGGGGATGGTTGTACTAGATGTGATTCACCGAATACAAGCAGAACACGCACCAGATTTATCATGCAGATGGAATTGTAAAGCAGGTAAATGTGGATCTTGCTCAGCAGAAGTAAATGGAAAACCGCGTCTAATGTGCATGACAAGAATGGAAGAAGTAATGGAAGAAACTCCCAATGGAGAACCTGTACTAGTAAAACCAATGCAGGCATTTCCTCTCACCAAGGATTTAGTTACAAATACTTCATGGGCATATGAAATGAATAAGAAAATGGTTCCAATAAATGGACCAGAGGAAAAAAACTGGGAATTTAATCAAAATGAGGCAAATAGAATACAAGAATTTAGAGCATGTATAGAATGTATGCTTTGCGTGAATACATGCCATGTTTTAAGAGAGCATCAAAAATTTGATGAATTTGCTGGACCTAGATTCTTTGTAAGATTGGCAGGACTGGAAATGCATCCATTGGATGTTGAGAATAGAATACCAGAAATAAAAGAAGATTTTGGAATAGGTTATTGTAATATTACAAGATGTTGTACGGAAGTTTGCCCAGCAGGAATAAATATCACAGATAATGCCATAATACCTCTAAAGGAAAGGGTGGTTTCAGAATATTATGATCCGATATCGATGTTAGCCAAAAAAATTGGATTAAAAAAATGATTGATAAGTAGAAATTATAATCTATCAATACGTATTTTCTTTACGTTGGCCTTATTTATCATATCAGGCAACCATGCAGGTGCACTAGCAGGTTTTGGAACCTTTTCTTTCTTACCTGTAAACACATGAACTTTTCCTGTTCCTCTCTCTCTGAGCCTAATATCGGTCTCACCTCTTGTTGCTGCTTTAAGCGCCGCACCTCTAGGCTGTTTACTGTGGAACACTTGTGTTGTGTCTTTTCCACCTTTCATCAATACAAAATATTTCTTTTCAGTCATAGACAATTCTCCAATCCTTTCGATTCCAAAATAGATAATTAACTTTTGGGAAAATAAACGTTATAATAATGCCTAAATAGTGGTGAATGCCATTTGGGAGAATTAAAATTCTGCACATGCTAAAGTTTTGGTATTTGATATTCCTGAGATAGAACGTATGGATTCGACTACCATTCCAGCTATTACGCCAATGCCATCCGCCTCAATTTTTATTATTATATCATAATCTCCAAAAAGGTGATTGATGTCTGAAACAAAAGTTAATTTTGATAACTGCTCAAAAACACTTGTTTCTGCACCTGGTTCAACATTAACTAAGACATAACCGGATGACATGTGTAATTCGGAAGGGGCATTAGTGAATCAACTCTTCGGCTTAAAATGATTAAAATCGATGCGATGATTAGATATCCGATGACCCTGCCTCGCTGATTTATGGCAGAAGTCGTGATAGTGAGAGAGTGTAAACATGGACAAGTCAGAGTAGTGTTTGGGAATATAACAACGGTTGAAGGAGATGTCATGGTAATACCTGCAAATAATCGTCTAGCAGGAAGAGAGGGTTTAGATGAGAGGATGCAACTTGCTGCAGGCCCGGAATTAAGGGAATTCTGCACAAATATAGCAAAGGAGAGGCGTAAAGAAAATCTACAACCATGTGGCGTTGGAGAAGCAGTTACATCTCCTGGGTTCAATCTTCCTGCGGAAAATCTAGTACATGTAGTTGGGCCTGATTGTAGAAGGCCGTCACAGGATAATTTTAGGAGAGAATTATTAAAAAATTCCTATGATGCATTATTTGAACAAGTGGAAAAAATAGAGCCAAGAGAAACTTTGGTATTGCCACCACTAGGAATGGATGTTTTTGCTTACCCTCACAGAGAAGGTGCACGAAAAACTATGGAAATTATACTTGCATGGATGGATGGTGAAAAAGATCCAGGAGTTAGGATGGTTTTGATAGTAACTCATGAGGATAATTTCCTCAATAACATGAAAACAGTGTATAGAGAAGGTGAAGATCAACTTCCCGGGATTGAACGAACTAGGGATTATCGTAAAGGAAAATTTGAATAATCACTGTGAATGTAGGTTCAATGCTTCCTTCAGTGATATTCTCCCTTTAGCTACAGATCTGGCCAAATTAGATGGAATGGTGGATTTCCCATGACTTGCTAAACGGCTTATTCTTTGTATTTCCCTAACTTCACCTTTTGTTGGAATTACTTTCAGGTGGTTGAAAATTGGTATTCCTGATTTCAAGCCTATATTTTTGGCAGAAGACACATGATCATGACGTGACCCAATGGAAGTATTCTTCTCATCAACTAGTTCGACATCAAATCCTTGATCAAGACAACTATTTACAATCCTGTTAGATAATGTTCTAGGACCTTTACCTATCCTTATAATCGATGATTGAGGAGCTAGGTAATATATTATTTGATTAATCTCTTGTACTACAGAGTCGATATCTTCTAACTGTGAAGAGCCGATCAATCTACCATCGGCAAACCATGCAAGGCCGGGCCTTGGACCTGTATCAACACCAAAACTAAGTAATTTTACATCAGGTCCTGCCAATAATAAATTAATATGTTTTTGTATAGTTACATCTACTAAATCAATATCACAAGAAACACCATTTTCATCTGATGAATTTTGCACTTCTTTACGTGTTCCAAACCAAAAAATAACATCTTGTGGCAGAGGCGTAGAATATTCCAATTGTATGTACTTAATCTGTGATTGACGTAATTTCTTAATGAGTCTATATGCTAATTGGAAGTCATCAGTCCGTACTGCGACTCTTGCCATGTATGCCTGAAGAAGGCAAGGGTGTTTTAATTAAACTAATAAATAAACGATAAAATCCTTGTTTCGATGAATATATATGTGGCTAAAATAAGTACTTTATCACTCCATCGAACGATGTAGTCAAGTACCCTCACAATCCGCTACCCCCGTGGGAGTAAATTACGAGAGAGAGTTACGAGCAGTTCTGGCCGGAGAATTAAAGGGTGTAAGGGCGGTTACAAGATCATGTTCTGAAATAGAAAGAGCTCAGGCAATGCAAGTAATCCAAAGGCCCTTTCTCGTGGTTAGAGCACCGGGCAGTGGTTCAGAAGGTACAGGGGATTTATTAGTATTAAGAGGTGATTTATGTTTTCCTATAGAAGTTAAATCATCAAAAGAAAATAAACTTTATCTTTCTGGAAGAACAGTTCATCAATATAATGCATTGAAAGAAGTTGGTGAGAGATGTGGTTTAATGCCCCTATATGCATATAGACTAAAGGGAGTTAGGGGAGATAGTTGGAGAATAATGAGAGTAGAAAGTAACAATTTAAGTGGGAAATTGAGACAATTATCTAGAAAAATACCGCCACTACCACTTACAAGAAATGGAACTCCATATTTGGGTTGGGAACATGGTATGCCACTAAATAGATTTATTGCATTGGTTTGTGGTTCAGATGGCCCTCGTAAAATAGATTCTTCTATAGAAAAAATATCTACTGAAAAAATTCTTATTTGATAAATCTGTTAATTGCCCTCAACAAAGCCATTCCATGACTTCATATAATCAATGAATATTTCACTGAGATCTGCTTCTTTAAGTTGTAGACTCGAAAAAGGTGGTTTTTGTGGCTCATAATCTTCTTCTGAAATTCTAATAGCCCAATCCGGATGTGCTATTCCCGCTCTGGCCACACCTACAAAATCAGCACCCTGGTCAAATACAGATTGGACGTCATCTTTATTCCATATCCCTCCGGTACATATTATTGGAGGTAAATCACTAATTGTAGTTGTAAACCACTCAGTTAGAAAACGTGGATCATCTGGTTCACATTTAGAACGGGAAAATGAATCCCAGCATGATAGATGTAGAAAATCTATACATTCATCACGTAAAATTTTAGAAAGTGTGATACTTTCATGTAGGTCAATTCCGATTTTATAAATCTCAGGCGATATTCTAATGCCGATTAAGAAATTATCAGGAATTCTTAACTTTATTGAACGTATAATTTCAATAATAAATTTTGAACGGTTGTATATGTCACCACCCCATTTATCTGAACGCCGATTGGTGTTAGAACCTAAAAATTGACTAATTAAATAACCATGTGCGCCATGTAATTCTATACCATCAAAACCGGCCTTAAAACATCTCAATGCTGCATCTCTGAAATCATTTATTAATCTGTAAATATCTTCTTCTGAAGCCTCACGGGAGTATTTACTATCTGATTCTTCACAACTATTCTTACTAGCCGAGATTGGTTGAACGCCTGTTAATTTTTGAGGTGAACGCATTCCTCCATGGAAGATTTGAGCTATTGCTATTGAACCATTTTGTTTTATATTATTGGCTAAATTGGATAAACCGGATATATGGGAATCATCAAATGTTCCAAATTCGCCTTCCCATCCTTGGCCATCTGGTGACACATGAGTTGCTGCTGTAGTTATTATCCCAAAACCACCCTTGGCTCTTCTTGTAAGCCATTTTATTTCGTTATTGGATAAAATACCGTTTTCATGACTCTGTTTGTTTGTCATAGCAGCTAGTACTGTCCTATTTCTTACAATGTGGCCTGTTCTTTTGAAAACAAATTTTTTAGTGACAATAGACATGTGACTACGCCTTTCTTACGATTATTCCGGCTTCTCTCATCATTTCTGAAGCAATTTGAAAATCGGACTGCCATCTATCTGGTATTTCGATGTCTGAAGGATAAACAATCTCACTAATTCCTGCCTGTATTAGTGACCTAGAACATCGTGAACATGGCGGCCATGTAACATATGCCATTGTACCTTTGAGAGAAACTCCAATTCGAGCAGCATGCATGATTGCATTTTCCTCTGCATGACATATCATGGGATATTTCTGACTGCGATCCTCTAATCTCTCTGAGGTGTCATCTATTCCTCTAGGAAAGCCATTAAACCCTGTTGACCTTATCTCTCTATCTTCTCCAACTATGACGCAACCTACTTTAGTAGAAGGGTCTTTACTCCATTCAGAAATATGTTTTGCTAAATCGATAAACCTTAGGTCCCACTTACCAGTCATATATCATGGCGCGTGTGAGTGGCTAATCATATTGTCTACTTTAATGGAGAATGAATGGTTAAGACATCATACAAATCTAAAGAATCTCTATCAATTACATAACTCATTATTTCTCCAACCAAATAGATGCTGCCCATTATTAACACTGAACTATTTAATCTTCTAGCGATTATTTTTGCCCTCTTTAATGCATCATATGGATTATGAATGGTTTCCAATTCGGTCTGACCTAATTTTGTTAATTCATCATATATTTCTTCTAAAGGAGTTGCATATTTTCGGCCTTTTGGCGGTTCAGTAATTATTGTGTATAAAATTTTTTTTCGATTTTTAAATGGAGATAATGTCTCTTGGAGATTTGGTTTAGATGTCATGCCGATAACCATGACGACTTCTTCTTCAAGAAGATTTAACTCATTTTCAATACTTTCAATATTATGTGCAGCACTAACTCTACATCTTATTCCCGGAATCCAATCAATATTATCCTCAGATCTACCTAGCCAATTGATTTCATAATCATCTATTGACCAACCCATATAATCAGCTATACTTATTGCAAATTCTTTTGATATATCCCATGCATTATGAGATTTAGGATTAAACCATATTAAATCCCTTCCAGCAGTTTTGATAAAAACTTCCCTTACCTCATGATTTGAATGATATAAAGAAAATAATGGAATATTCTGTCGATATATGGCTGCTTTCTCTGTTGCTATTTTAACTAATGTATCTCCCAATATTTCTGAATGATCTTTGGAAATAGTAGTTATAGCACATATTTCTGCTTCTACTAATCTCGTACAGTCGAGTCTTCCTCCAAGTCCTGTTTCAATGATTGCAACATCAATTTCTGCTTCTGAAAATGCGAGTAATGATGTAAGGAATGTAATTTCAAAAAATGTAGGAGAGAGTACGGGTTGAATTAATGATGCTTCATATACAGAAAAAAGACAGTTATCAAATATCTCTTCACTGACTGGCCTACCATCTATCCGGGCCCTTTCTTCAACAGTAATTAAATGTGGAGAGGAGAAAAAGCCAATTAAAAGTCCATTTTTAGACCCTAAAGCAGAAAGATTAGCACACAACGAGCCTTTTCCATTAGTTCCTGCTACATGTATTGAAGTAAAGTTTTTTTGAGGATTATTTAGCCTTTGAAGCATCTTTGAACAAGTATCTAATCCTAATTTAATTCCAGAATTGATGCTAGATTTTAGCCACTTTCTAGAGATGTTGATGCTCTGGCCTGTATTGCCCATGAGAGGGTCAAAGTGAAATGTGTATTGAATGTCGTGGAAACATGTCAGAGTATAATGGGCCAGAAATATTACAGGCTATGCGTGAACAATGGGTTTCAATGACTGGGATGGCAGGAATGTTTGTTAGCTCTATTTTACTTGGATTATTTATTCAACCAATATATAATCATGACAGCGTAAGGGCTTTTGGAGAGGAAGGTACAACTAAAGGTGTAAATATATTATTTGAATTAGTAATGATATTCATATTTACGATTCTAATAATATGGTTGGCAAGAAAGGGCCTAGATTATTTGATTAAAGGCATCGTTATGGTGGCCTTATGGTTTAGTTTATTATATTCAGTATGGCCAATAACCTATCTTTTAGTAGTTCTATTTGATAATATCACTAATGGTTTCTTCTCACTTGATACGATGGAATTTTTGATGATATCTGGGGCATTGGGGTTAAGTGTTGGACTTATGCTTTTATTACATAAATATCCAGAATGGTATGTAGTAAATGGCGTGGGCATATTAGTTGGAGCAGGAGTCATTACAATGATTGGGATATCATTTACACCAATATTGATAATTATTTTTATGATTTTGGCAGCGATATATGATCATTGGGCAGTAAATAAAAGTAAACACATGCTAGAGTTAGCAGATACAATGATTGGGTTAAAATTACCCGTATTATTAGTTGCTCCAAAAGAAAAAGGATACACGTTTAGAGAAGAAAACGAAAAGATAATGCAGGATGATTTAGTTGATGTACCAGATAAAAGTAAAGCGCCAAAAGGTAAGTCGAGAGACGCATTATTCATGGGACTTGGCGATGTTATTTTTCCAGGAATGTTGGTTATTTCAAGTGTAACGTTCTTACCAGAAATAGGACCGGTTGTATTTGATTTCTGGCCAGATAGTGTTGCAATTCATTATGGTCCAATGTTAGTTGGCTTAGGGACCTTAGTCGGGGGCTTATTTGGTTATCTAGCCCTCATGACCCAAGTAGCAAGAGGAAAACCACAAGCAGGACTTCCTCTGTTAAATGGCGGTAGTATTCTTGGTTACATAATATCGGGGACGTTTGCAATTGGTTTTGACCAACTATGGCATAACATCACCCTATTATAATCAAAATTGCCGATTGATTGAAGGGTGAATGTCCATTCCTAGACTTCGTTAGTATGTTAGACATCAACATGTTTAGAGAAAATAAAGATGTCATCATTGCTGATCATGATAAAAGAAAACTTCCTCATGATAACATCATTGAAGTAATTAGATTGGATGAAGAATGGCGTAAAGCGAGATATGATTCAGACATATTACGTAAAGAACGTAATGAGGCGGCCAGAGGGATTGCGGCGGCAAAAAAAGATAATGATACACAAAAAGTTGATGAAATAATGAAAGAAGTAGCAACTATAGGTTCAAAAATTGAAGAATTAGTAGTATTGGCTGATAATTATCTAAAAGAAAGAGACGCTTTGAGGATGAAAATTCCGAATATACTCCATGAAAGCGTTCCTGTTGGAGAAGATGATCAGAAGAACACGTTGCACAGTTTACATGGAAATAAAGTAAAATTGAATTTCTCTGCAAAGACACATAATCAAATCTTAGAAGAAAATTCTTGGGTTGATTTAGATAGAGGTGCAAAAATAACAGGAAGTAGATTTTATTTTCTCAAAGGTGATTTAGCGAGGCTTGAATTATCTTTACAAATTTATTCATCTAACTTTCTAATGAATAGGGGATATACTCTGATACAACCGCCATTGATGATGAATAAAGAGTCTTATGAGGGAGTTACCGATCTTGGTGATTTCGAAACTGTGATGTATGAAATAAATCCAGATGGGTATTATCTAATAGCTACAAGTGAACATCCTTTGACAGCAATGAGAATGGGGGAAATAATAGAGCCTTCAGAATTGCCAATAAAATTAGTGGGAATTTCACAGTGCTTCAGAAGAGAAGTTGGTGCCCATGGCCTTTCAGATAAAGGGATATGGAGAGTTCATCAGTTTACAAAGATAGAACAAGTAATTATTTGTCATCCGGATGAATCATGGGAAATGCATGAAGATTTGTTGAAAAACGCTATTGATTTGTGGGATAGTCTTGGCCTACATTACCGAGTAGTAAATATTTGTACAGGAGATATGGGGACAGTTGCTTCAAAAAAATATGATTTAGAAGCATGGCTTCCTGGTGCGAATGAATACAAAGAGGTGGTTTCATGTTCTAATTGTACCGACTATCAGGCCAATAGACTGAAAATGCGTTACAGGACTTCAAATGGGAATGCTGCAGTACATACTTTGAATTCAACGGCAATTGCGACAAGTCGTGCTCTTGTTGCGATAATGGAGCAATATCAAGATGAGGAGGGCAGGATTGTAATTCCTGAAGTTTTACAACCATTAATGAATAATCAGAAATATCTACAACCTCTTAAGTAAACAATTTAATCTCCGATTTCAACTAAAATAGCCCCCATATCAACTCTCTGGCCTATTTTGTGAGAGATGGAAATAACTTCTCCATCCTTTGGAGATTGTATTTTATGTTCCATTTTCATTGCCTCCATTACCATTAAGTCCTGTCCTTTTCTTACTCTTTGGCCTTCTTTAACAAGAATTTCAATTATTGTTCCTGGCATAGGAGCAATTAGACTGCCTTCACTTTGTTTTTGACTAGAAAGGCCAATTTCATGAGCGTTGACTACATGAACTCTGCCATCCAAATGTATCCAGTATGAATCTTTAATTTTCACTACATGGGCCAATTTAGAATTTTTATCTATATTTACCAACAATCTATTGAAATTAGAATCATGAGATATAGTAACATCTGAAATATCGATTTCATTGCCATCTTTCTTAATAGAAGAAAGTTCTAATTTACCTTCCTTATCTGCCAGTTCAGCAGTATATCGAATATTTTCTTCTCCTATACTCCATTCCATATTTTTACCTCAAGGAAATATTTTTGATAATGTCTTAAATGGGTCACCAATATGTCCACTATAATAATCTGTTATTTCACCATTTGATTGCCCAGATAATTGTCCATTAATTCCCATTCTTTCCATAGCCGATGCAATTGCTATCAGATGAGAGGGGTCAGCACTTGGTGGAATAAATAATGACTCAGGGGCCTTGTCTAAGTAGTCAGTAGTTATTTGACCTTCAGAAAATGAATCTTGTTTTATGATATCCCTTAAGAATCCCAAATTTGTGACAACTCCTAGTATTATGAAATCAGAAAGTGCTGTATCTAGTTTTCTCAAAGCGGTTTCTCGATTTGAGGCATGAACAATTAATTTGGCCAACATTGGATCAAAATCTATAGTTATTTCATCACCTTCACGGAATCCAGAATCTAATCTAATACCTGGCCCTGTTGGAAATTTCCATTTGGAAAGTATGCCCGTTGCAGGTAAAAAACCATTTGATGGGTTCTCAGCATAAATACGGGCTTCGATTGAATGTCCATTTATACCGATGTCTTGTTGTTTCAGATTTAATTCAAAGCCGGCTGCTATCTCAAATTGTTTCTGGACTATATCTATACCAGTAATCAACTCCGTAATTGGATGTTCGACTTGTAATCTTGTATTCATTTCTAGAAAAAAGAATTGTCCTTTTGAAGATAATAAAAATTCAACAGTTCCTGCTCCGATGTAATTTACAGAATTAGCAGCCTTGAGTGCTGATTCTCCCATTAATTTTCTAATTTCATTCGATAAAGCAGGAGATGGAGTTTCCTCAATTACCTTTTGGTGGCGGCGTTGCAAAGAGCAATCTCTTTCATTTAAGTGCACAGAATTTCCTTTCTCATCGCATAAAATTTGTATCTCTATGTGCCTTGCCTTTGTGAGTAATCTTTCCACATATACAGTACCATCACCGAATGCAGTAGATGCTTCTCTTGATGCAGCTTCATACTGTGATTTGAGATTTTTTGGTTCATAGACTGCACGCATTCCTTTTCCCCCTCCTCCAGCACTTGCTTTGAGTAACAGAGGATATCCTACTCTTGCCGCGGCAGCGGCCAATGGGCCAATATAATCCTCATTTTTTTCGACAAATATTTCTTCACCCGGAATTATGGGTACACCGGAATCAATCATTTTATTACGAGCTGAAATTTTATCGCCCATAATTTCTATCGAGTTTGGACTTGGCCCTATCCATATCAAACCAGAATCAACTACAGCCTGTGCAAAATCAGAACGTTCGGAGAGAAAACCATAGCCAGGATGAATGGCTTCGGCACCAGAAATTTTAGCCGCATTAATAATTGCATCTATATTCAAATAAGTTTCAGATAATTGTTTACCAGGTAGATGTATTGCCTCTTCAGAAATTTCAACATGTAATGAATTAGCATCAGAGTCAGAATAAATTGAAATTCCCTTGAGGCCTAATTCTCTAGCAGAATTAAGTATCCTTACTGCAATTTCTCCCCTATTTGCAACCAATACTGATGAAAATGGATTTGATGCATCATCCATCCAATCAGGATACATATTAATTCACCTCATTCTTCGCTTGACCAATTGGGCCTTCTTCTTTCTAGAAATGAAGAAAGTCCTTCTTGACCTTCTTTGGAACCACGCATCTCACTGGTTTTATCTAGAGTGAACTGGCGAAGTTCGAAATCATCACCATTCCAACGATCAAAAATCAAAGTTAGTTTTTTAGCTTCTGAAATAGCCATTGGACCTGTACTCATTACTTCATTGATTATTTTTTCAACAGAAGATTTGAAAGATTCATTAGTATCTACAACTTCATTGGCGAAACCAATCCTTAATGCCTCTTTGGCACTTATTCTGCTAGCCATCATAGATAATCGACGGAATTGGGCACTACCTACTTTACGATATACATATGGCCCTATTACTGCAGGCAGTATGCCTAATTTTGCTTCAGAAAGTGCTATCTGTGAATCTGATGTCATGATAATGTGATCCAAACAAGAAATTAAACCAGCACCTCCTCCTAATGCAACTCCTTGAATTGTCCCAATAGTGAAACAAGGATGTTCCCATAGAGAATAAAATAATTTATCAAGACGGATAGAATCTTGTCTATTTTGCTCCACTGTTTTTGATCCTGCCTCACGCATCATATTAATATCAGCTCCAGCACAAAAATGCTTTCCATTGGATTTTAATACTAAAATTCTAAGAAATTTGTCACCATTGGAATCTTGTAAATCATTATTTTCACCAACTGAACGTTTTTTTGTCCAAATCAATAATTGTATTAACTCATTGATTAAATCATCATTAAGAGCATTATACACTTGCTCACGATTTAGTGTTATTGTTGCCACTGAACCTTCAATATCAATCTTGGAAAAATTTGTCTCTGGTTTGGAATCTGTCATTTTCAAATTATCACATCCTGAATACGCCATAATTTTGTTCTGGTAATGGAGCATTTAAAGAAGCAGAAATACACAGTCCCAAAATATCACGTGTATCTCTTGGATCTATTACTCCGTCATCCCATATCCTAGATGTTGAATAATATGGAGAGCCTTCTTCTTCATATTTTTCAAGTATTGGATCACGGAATTCATTAAGAGAATTGCCAATCATAGGTATTTGTCCCTCTCTTGCTCTTTGATCTTGTTTTACTGTAGTCAGTACATCTGCAGCTTGTGGCCCTCCCATGACAGATATACGTGAATTAGGCCACATAAATAGGAATCTTGGATCGAAAGCACGTCCACACATACCATAATTTCCAGCGCCATGAGATCCTCCAATCACCACTGTAAATTTAGGAACGGGGACACAAGAGACGGCAGTCACTAGTTTCGCTCCATCTTTTGCTATTCCTCCTGACTCAGCATCTTTCCCGACCATAAATCCAGTAATATTTTGTAGAAATACTAAAGGTATTCCTCTTTGACCGCATAATTCTACAAAATGTGCACCTTTCAATGAAGATTCAGAGAATAAAATTCCATTATTAGCCACTATTCCAACCGGATACCCGTGGATTTTTGCAAAACCACAAACCAAAGTTGGCCCATATCTATTTTTAAATTCATGAAATCGTGAACCGTCGACAATCCTTGATATTATTTCTCTAACATCATAAGTAGTTCTATTATCCATAGGTATGATTCCCATTATTTCATTTGGATCATGTATTGGATCTTCTGCAATCCCCGTATCAAGTCTGTGTTTTGGATTAATATTCAGATTTTCAACGATATTCCTTACCATTCGTAATGCTTCTGGTTCATCTTGAGCAAAATGATCTGCAACACCTGAGTCCCTGGTATGGACATCAGCCCCTCCCAGTTCTTCGGCAGTTACTTCTTCACCTGTAGCTGATTTGACCAGCGGAGGCCCTGCAAGGAATATCGTCCCATTTCCTTTTACAATAATTGATTCATCAGACATTGCGGGTATGTATGCCCCTCCTGCCGTACATGAACCTAAAACTGCTGCTACCTGTGGTATTCCTTTACTAGAGAGAATTGCTTGATTTCTAAAAATACGGCCAAAATGTAATTTATCAGGGAATACTTCATCCTGAAGAGGCAAAAATGCCCCACCAGAATCTACTAAATAAATACAAGTCAAATTATTCTCTTCTGCTATCTCTTGCGCCCTAATATGCTTTTTTACAGTTAAAGGATAATATGAGCCACCTTTTACAGTAGCATCATTTGCAACAAACATACATTCTTTTCCATGTACTACACCTATACCAGTAACAATTCCAGCAGAATGGGCTCTGCCATCATAGGAGTCTATTGCAGCCAACGGAGATAACTCTAGAAAAGGAGTTCCTGGGTCACAAATATCTGAAATTCTCTCTCTTGCTAATTTTTTATTTCTACTACGATGTCGATCGACATATTTGTCTCCGCCCCCTAGTTTGACTTTAGCTAATTTTTCTCTTAAATCGTTAACTAAAGTAAGATTTTTTTCATTACAACGGATAAAATCCTGGCTTCCAGAATCAATACGTGTGGGTAGCCTCTCCATTGCCTTCAACACTCGAGATGACATCTAAGTATTCAATTGAATTGTTTAATAGTTAAAAAAATAAAATAATTAGACTCCTAGAGCAAGTCGGAAAACATCCCGAAGGCCGGGTGCCATCCCTACAACTAACATCGCTAATCCGATTAATAATCGTAGATGTTGTTGTCTATTTTCGAAGTTAGAAATAGTAAAGAAATACCATATTAATACTCCCAATCCTAACTTTATTACAACAAATCCTGCAGCTGAGTTAAATTGTTCAATAATCCATGCTGAGAAAACATGTTTTTCTTTATAATTAAAATAATCAATGCCAATCCATGTGGCCAATCCATCAAGCAATTGCCCTGCTACGGCTAAAAATACAACAGGAGAAGCTCCTATCGCCTTCTTACGTGATGCTTCAATTAGATCTTTTTGAGGAGAAATTAATGCCAAATAATCCTCTTCAGTCATCGATTTTGGAAGTATACCGGCAATTAATCCCTGATCAGAGAGTTCTTTTGCCACTGGAGATCCTATGCTATACATCAAATAGGCAAGAAGACCGGGTAGACCGATTACAACCAATATTGGCCATAATACTAGCCTGTCGCTTGGGATATGAATCGCGTAAGATGAAAGTGCGCCGATGAATATCAGAGAACCACCAAGGCCTACCGAGTAAACTAATCTTTGAATAGGAGTGAAAACTTGTAATGATTTATTCAGTATCTGAGGTATGAAGATGGCAAAAGTTCCAATTAATAATAAAAATGTTAAATCTATTTCTTGATTAATTACTTTATTACTGTTGGAAATTGATGAAGCATAAACTAAAAATTGTAAAAGAATCAATAAACTAGAAAAAGACTCTATGTCTCTTTCTAATTTTTCCTCACTTTTAGATTTTTTCTGAAGAATATATGCTATTGAGCCAGCGATAATTACCCAAAAAGCAGTTTGGAAATGGACTCCGGGGCTGACAAAATATGGTGCAAGGTTAGAATCAAACATTTGTGCGTCTTCAACAACTTCGCCGAAAACAGCCCAGAAAACATAAGGAAATAATGCTATTAATGTATAATCACTAGAATCGATCCCTAGGTGCCTCAATAATGCAGCCAATGATACAACAAACATAGCTAAAATAAATGCATAAGTCATTGTATTAACTGTATTGTAACCTGCATCTGATGTTTCCTCTGCAATAATTGGGTCTAGATAATAATCATAAATAAATTCCGTGAGAGGGTTATCGACATTTAAAAATGAGAGGAATAATCCAGAAAAAAATAGAGTAAACGATATCAAAATGATGTTTATGGCCCATCTCTCATAATCATACAACTCTTCCAAGTGATTAGACATTGTACTGCCGAAGAGATTATTGCGCTTAGGTGTGGCGGTTTTATTACTCCTCTTCATATACTATTTCTTCATCATCAGCAAGTTCCAACATTTGAGAAATTTCATCATCATCTTCTATATTTATTTGTGTATTTTTGAATTTTCTAGCAGCTTTTCTTCGTGCATCGGCCAATCCAGGAACTAAAGCATTGAAACCTGATTTTGACTCGTCAATCTTATCTTGGTATGACTCAAGACTTCGAGATTGTATACGTTGTTTTCTTCTATCTTGTTCTAAACCATACAAAACTGTCCCGTGCTCAGATCCTCGCAGTATTCCTTCGATTGCTGGTCCAGCAATTAACAAACTTTCATTGTCACCAATTATCAATACAGTTGAGCCGTAAATTGATATTTCACATCCAGATAGTTCTTCTATTAAGGTTCTTATTCGGCCATTAGTGCCGATTAATCTACTTCTCATTCTACGGATTTGATTAGGTTGCCTGCCTACCCACTCTCTGATATCATACATTCTTAGGAAGATATCGTCTTCTAACAGTTGTAAAGCCCTTTTTGGTGCCAATCCTCGGCCTATCGACATAATTAAATCAGGCATCTTCATACGTATTATGGGATCCACTATTTCTGAATTCCATGCTATGTTAACTTCACCAGATTGGGAGTCTATTTGTAATGATCCTCCACTTGCTTTTTCTATTAGTTTACGTGTCGCTCCTCCCTTTCCAATAAGAACTGCAATACGATCTTTTGGTATGCGTGCCAGGTGCTCCATGAATCCTGTCACGAAGTCATATACTTTAATCTCCACCCGGAAGGGGTTTTAATTTAGGCACTGGTTCATCTAAAACTCTTACTAAACAATCTGTGAGTTTTATTTCAAATCCTTGACGATTAATCCATTCTACTAGTCTAGTAATGTCTCTGATTAAAAATTCTTCAGCATTGGGGTGTTGATTGGTTACAGCCTGCCCAACATCTATGACCCAAATATCTTTATTGTTCATTAATATATTATATTCACTGAAATCCGCATGTACTAAATTGCATGATTGCCAATTTATAGCTATTATATCCAAAAGTTGTGAAAATATTTCAAAGGGATTTTCAATATTCACATCTCTTAATCTTGGACTTGCTTGTTCTTCACCTATGAATTCCATAATTAATACATTCTTGAAATGAGATATGGGTTGTGGGACTCTTATGCCATTAGCCCTCATACGTTTTAAATTTCTATATTCCTTACGTACCCAAATATTAACTAATTCTCTGTGGCGTCTAGAAAGTCCGCCGAATCTTGGATCACCATCAATATATTTTGCAAGACTTTTGAAAACGGCATTAGTAGTATGAAATATTTTAACGGCAACTGGTCCATTATTACTAGTTGCATAGAAAACATGAGCCTCTTTACCTCTTGCTATAGGATATTCAATAGTATCAATATCTCCTTTCTGCATCAATTTATGTATTGCTAGAAGAGTAGAACTATCGAATACTTGATCAAAAACTCTTCTATCTACCCATTCATATCGTCCTTTGCCCATTACGCCCTGAAGACCATGTTCAATTTCATTGAATAATTTCTTAAATCGGGGCTCAGAAATCCACTCATGCTTCTTTTCGTTCTTCATTAGAGAATCGAAATCAGGCTCTAAATCCCACTCTTTGTCATCTTTCATTTTATTCACCCGAAGAACGAGTCAATATCATCGTCAGCATAATTATCAACAGACGGAGAAGGATTTTGTGGTTCTTTAATGACTTCAGATTCTGGAGCTATATCAAGAGGGTTTTCTGGATCTTCATTAGTTTCAATTTCTTCTTCTGAGTTTAACTGGGAATCCTCAGACATTCCAAATAAATCAACAATTTCTGGTAATACGCCTTTCCTTGAAAGATAGAGTGATTGTGTTTTTGTATAACGCATACAAACATTAGCTTTCTCATCTTGGAATTCCCAAGGCTGGAGTGTTATCAAATCTCCTTCCCTTACCCACTGCCTTCTTCGCATTTTTCCTGGAATCCTAGCAAGACGAGTTTGTCCATCTTCACATATTGAGCGCACCCTTCTGCCACCAAGTATTACATCTGCAATTGCAAACATCTCATTCACTTTTCTATTGGGCAGAGGTACACGAATTCGATCTCCTGTTCCAGATTCGAGTCGAGCAAGAAGTTCGGCATCGACCTTCTCTTCCCTACGTGCCATGTGCTTCGGTCGATAGACTCCTATGTGAACTTGAGCATCATTTCTCTAAGTTAGAGCAAAGATTGAGCCGCTTCATTGGCAATTTCAAGTAATGACTCTGATAACGGCCCGATTCCTAATAAAAGAGTGAAAATCGCACATGCAATTATAGTAATTCTTAGGTATATTGATTTCGCAAGAGGTCCTTCAACTACTGGTTCTTCAAAGAACATTAACAGCCCTACTCTCAGATAGTAAAATAATGAAATTGCGCTGTTAATTACTATTGATAAGGCTAACCAAAATACTACATTGACACTGGTTATCCATGTCAAAACTGTTGCAGATGATACACTGCCGGTACCTGCAGACACATTTACTATTCCATTAATCATCAATAGTTTAGACAGGAATCCCGATAGTGGAGGGATACCTGCTAAAGAAAGCATGAATATGAACATAGAAATGGCAATTACAGGATCTCTGCGTGTTAAACCCTTTAAGCCGTCCATATTATGACTTAATCCTTCATTCTCAAGTAAGGTAAGTACTAAAAAAGCACCGAATTTGAACAAAACAAGAATTGTTAGATGGAATATTAATGCAGTTATTATCAAGACATTTGAGTTGTAATCTCCTAAGCCGCTACCGATTGCTGCAATAGCAGCAAGCATATATCCTGCATGAGCAACACTAGAGTAGGCTAGCATTCTTTTCGGGTTAACGCTAGTCAATGCAGCAAAATTACCCCATGTCATAGTAATTACAGAAATTAATGCGATTGCGATGAACCAATATGCTTCTACTCCTTCTTCGGGCGATGTTACAATCAGTAAAATTTTCATTATAGCTACAAAACCCATGGCTTTAGAAGCAGTAGCGAGCAAACCTGCAATAGGAGAAGATGCACCTGAATATGCATCAGGTGTTGCCAAATGGAAGGGCGCTGCACCTACTTTAAAACCGAAGGCAACAAGCATTAGACCAACTCCTATTCCTGCAAATGGGTCAAGATTTTCCATTGTTGACCATGAAGAAGTTAGAGATTCTATCTGGAGATTACCGTTCCACAAATATAGTAATGACATTCCATATATGCCAATTGCAGATGCAACTGAACCAACAATAAAATATTTCGTTCCAGCCTCTCCACCGATATCGCTTTCCTTGTAAAAACCTACAAGAACATATGATGATAATGAAGCTAATTCCAGGCAAACGAAAAGTAAGAATAAATGTGTAGATTTGGACATGAGGCACATGCCTAGTCCAACCATTAGCAGGAGGATATAGAAATCTACTTGACGTCTGTTATTCATCAATATTCTTATTTTGGCACTTGCAGAAGATTCTGTATCTTTATCTTGTGGTATCTCAGGATTTTGCTTAGGAGGCATCCTGTAGAAAGTTGCTATTGAAGTCATTAGAAGTGCAGAAGTAAATATTAACGAGAATAAAGTTGTGAATTGATTTACCTCCATTATTTGTCCTATTTCACCATTTTTTGCACCTTGAAGCATAATTAGTGACATAAAAAAGGATAGTGTGAAAGTGATTATTGCTACTATACTAGGTATGAATGGATTATTTACTTGAGTAAATCTTGTCCCACCAATAAATACTGGTACCGAAGTATTGGTCAGAGGTATTCGAATCTTAGCATCCCCTAAATTAGGTATCAATATCATTGTCAGTATTCCAATAATCATTATACTCTCTGGGATTAATAATTCCAAAGAAATATCACTTAGAGAATTCATTTGAATACCTCCGAAATCCAGTCCATACTAGGACTCCAAACATTGACATTTTCCATGGCATCGATCATTATATCTGTCATAAATTGAGTACTCCATACTGACATCATATCCCAGAAAATAAACGGGAAAATACCAAAAATAATTGTAAAAATACCTAATATGAACATACCAGTATTTTCATGCCATGTTACATCACGAGGATTTTCTCCATGAAGAGTATCGGGCAATATTCCTTGATTAGGATCATTGGACTCGAAAATAGTACGTTGCATAGACGTAAGATAATATGTTGCAGTTATTATTAGTGTTAATGCCGGTAACATAACTAACCATCCGAAAGACATCCAAAATGCAATTAGTATTGCAACTTCGGCAACGAAACCTGCCATCAAAGGTAAACCTAAACTAGCCATCCAGCCTAACATCATATGGCCTGATAAATAGGGAGAATGATGTGCAATACCTCTCATAGAACCAATCTCTAATGTATGATAATGATGTTTGAAAGCACCTGCAACTGCGAAAAGTAGTGGACTTATTACTCCATGTGCGAACATCATGAACAATGCGCCTGCGATACCAAGAGGTTGCATCGTCGCAATACCAAGGAATATTAGCCCCATATGTGAAACTGAAGAGTAAGCCACCATTCTCTTAAGATTGGTCTGGCCCATACATACCCATGCTCCATAAACTAGGCTTGCCATTCCCAAGAAAATCAATAGCGGTATGAAAATAATAGTAGACTCAGGGAAAATAGTTACTGCAATTCTAAGAAAACCATATGCACCCATTTTCAACATAACTCCTGCCAATAGCATAGAGCCAGCAGTTGGAGCTTGTACGTGAGCATCAGGAAGCCATGTGTGAACTGGTACACTAGGCATTTTCGTTGCAAATCCTATAAGTAAAAGTATCCAAACAAAATGTCTGAGCCCTTCACTAGGGATCAGGTTGTCTTGGAGAGACATCTGAACCAGATCAAAATGATGACCGGTCATACTTCCCAACCCAGGTATTGGAGTAGTGTGGAAATACATCACTAAAATTCCTATGAGCATGAAAACACTTGCTGTAAATGTATAAATGAAAAATTTCATAGCGGCATATTTTCGGTCTTCACCGCCCCATAATAGTATTAGTAAAAACATTGGAATCAATGTTAATTCCCAGAAAACGTAAAAAATGAATAAATCTAATGAGACAAAAACACCCAATAAAGCCCCTTCCATAATTAATATCAAAGGATGGAAAATATGGCCTCTCTTTGCATCCCATTCTACAAGCATAGATATTGGAATCAATAAGGAAGTTAACCATATCATTGGGAATGAAAGAGCATCTGCACCAACTTTCCATTGAACACCTATTGAAGAAATAAGAGAGAATTGTTCATTTTTCAAGACGTATTCGCCATGCAAGATATCAGTCCATTCTACGTTACCAATTGTTCCGATAAACATCATTGTAGCAATAGCAAACATTGCTAGAGCAATGCCCATGGAAATATTACGAGTGATTATTTTTAGATTAGTAGCCATTTCTTTAGGTAATAACTGAGGTAAAATAATCAACATAAGACCCGTAATAATAGGTACAAGAGTTAATATTGTCAGAATATCCAAATTCATTAACTTACCCCCCATATCAATATGAATATTGAAATCATACCTACCGCAGCCATCAAAATATAATCTCGGGCACTCCCCGTAGTTATTTTCCTGACTTGTAAAGAACTAGAAACAGATTTAGATTCCACTTGTTTGATTATCCCGTCAATTATTGTTCGATCAAACCAAGCAGAAAGATTGGCGAATGGTATGACTGTTTTTGAAATGACATATTCATATGCGTCATCGAAATACAATCTGTTTTGTAACGCCTCGGAAAACTGTGATTTGGATATATTTTCTACGTTCTGATGGCCGAATTTACCAGAAAGGGAGACTAACCAACTAATTAGTGCTATGGCTTTTGTACCCTCTTGTAATTTTCCTCCATGAATCCTTGCAGCAATAATCGGTCCAATGATAAAAGAAAGTAATATTGTTGTCCAACCAACGAGTCTGGTATTCATATCAGAAGGTAGAAATGCATGTTCCAATGTATAAACAAATCCATGCATCTTTAGATGATCAATGTCTGCTGACAGGAAATGGATAATGTCAAATAAAGCCAATCCAAAGCCCCCAATAGCAGTTATTACTGTAAGGATCAAAAGTGGTTCTCTAATCCAAGGAGTTGCTTCATGAACATGGTTTACAACATCATTTTTAGGTTCTCCAGCGAATGTCATAAACCACATTCTTGACATGTAAAATCCAGTCATTCCGGCAGTGGCAAGAATAAGTATAGCAGGTATGATCATGATTGGTTCGTATTCTATTGCTGCCTTCCAAGTCTCAGCAATTATTCCTTCTTTAGACCAAAAACCACCAATAAGAGGTACACCAATGATTGACATAGATCCAAACATCATTGCCGTTGCAGTAATTGGCATCTTAGCGGCTAGACCACCCATATTACGCATATCTTGTGGATCAAAGTTGTGATCTTGATGGTTGTCTTGATGTATGTGATCATGTGCATGATGAACTTCATGAATCACTGAACCACTGGCCATAAATAGCATTCCTTTCGCCATTGCATGATTGAACAAATGAAACATAGAAGCACCAAACGCAATCATAGCTGCATGATGATGATCGGTGTTGTAAAACCAAAGAGCCACTCCCAGGCCAGTAAATATGTAAGCCAATTGACTCATGGTTGAATATGCTAAAACTTTCTTGATGTCATTTTGAACAAATGCAATTAATGCGGCCATGAATGCTGTAATGCCACCTATGAAAGCAATAATTATTCCAAGGTTTTCTAAACCTGGTACTCCATGATGATGTATATCAACAAATGGCACCATCCTAGCCACTAGATATAAGCCAGCATTTACCATGGTTGCAGCATGTATCAATGCAGAAACAGGTGTTGGACCTTCCATAGCATCTGGTAACCAAACATGAAGTGGAAATTGTGCAGATTTCCCAACCGCACCAACAAATAACAGTAGAAGAGCCCAAAATAATTGATTTGAATCGACTAAGGCTCCTGTAACACCCGTAGATGGATCATCAAATATTACCTCAAAATCTAATGAGCCATAAATGTCATACAGAATAAACAGCCCAACCATTAAGAAGACGTCCCCAATTCTAGTTGTAAGAAATGCCTTTTTCGCAGCATAAGCGGCACTAACTTTCCAATAATAAAAACCAATTAAAAGATAAGAACAAAGGCCCATTATTTCCCAAAATATGAAAAGCCAAAGAAAACTATCTGCCAATACCATTCCAAACATGCCCATGCTAAATAATACAAATTCCGCATAAAAACGATGATTGCGGTCTTCATTTATTGGATCAGTATTCATGTAACCCATACTAAACCAGCAAATCAAAAAGCAAAGGAAAGTTGCAACAAATAGAATCATCAGTGTTACTTGATCAATCCAAACACCTACGCCAATTATTCGACTTTCTTGTGAAATGGTGTAATCAGACTGAAGGAAATCAAACGTTATCCATTCAAACCATGTGATTGTAGATTGATTTGAGAAATGAGAATCTCCGTATAAATAGTCAAATAATATCCAAAGTGCAATTGTTAATGAAACTGCAAGTGCACCCAGTGCTAAAATTCCACCTTCTTTCCATTTATTCTTCCATACTTGATTTTTATTATAGATTTGACCAATAATTAAGATTGTTGGAAATATCAATAATGGTATTGTAACAACTAAAAATGCTGCATCTATGGAATCCCAACCAACCAGTTTTAGAATTGGTACTAACAAGAGTATCGGCAATAGTGGGTATAGTAAGGGATATTCGTGTTTTATTTCACCCATGATTTCACCTCAGTTCCTTAATATGTTAGCATCTTCTAACGAAATTGTTTCTTGGGTACTGTACATTGATAGTAGAATTGCTAATCCAATTGCAACTTCTGCTGCTGCAATAGCAATAGCAATAGCAGTAAAAACCCAGCCATTTACATCTCCATAATACATTGCTCCAGCAACAAAATTGAGATTTGCAGAGTTTAGCATCAATTCTATGCACATCAGAACGACAATCGCATTTTTATGATAAAATGTCCCTAACAGGCCAATACCAAATAAAATAACACCCAAACCTACTATCCAACTAGGATCTACCATCATTCTTCCTCCTTTTCTTCAGAAACTTGGGTTAATTTTTTGAATGTGCCTATATTTTCTAAGTTATCAGTTACTTCTCCTCTTATATCCCATACTAGGTTGATTAAACGCTCATCTCTGACTAGATATGAAGCTCCGATCATTGCCATTGCCAAAAGAGTCCCGAGCACGATAGTAGCAAATGCCCATTCATTGAATATTGCATCAGCAAATTCAAGAGTCGTTGGAGAATTTACTGAAATAGTTTCATCCCACATTGAATGAGAATTTACTTCCTGTAAAAGCATAAGAACAAAGATGAAAACTCCCACTGAAGTGAAAGCAGATATTGCCCTCATCAGTAGTCAACCTCCAATATTTTACGTCTAGTCAACATAACGCCAAACTGAACAACCAACATTACTGAACCAAGATAAACAAGAATTTGGATTGCTGCCAACATCTCGGCACCGGCAAGGACGAAAACTCCGGCTACTGCAAAAAAAGTTAGCATTAAAGAAAGTAATGAATGGGCCACTCTCCTGGAAAATACACAACCAAGAGCGCCTAATATGGCTAATGATGCTAGAATGACGAAAACAATTGCTTGGAAATCAATAGTCAAAATCATGCCTCCAACTTAGCAGCTTTCTTTTCCCGCTTTATTTTTTCTTTTTCGGCCCTCTTTGCTAGTTCCATGTCTACTCGCTCTTGATGAACAGCTGGAAGTAAACGTGTACGGCTAGCATCCATCCAAAGTTGCTCGCGTGTATAACCAGTCATGCCATCGTACTCATTTGTCATAAAAAATGACTCGAAGGGGCATGCTTCTGCACATAGTCCACAAAACATACATCGTCCTAAATCTATTCGGCCAGAGACAATATCTTGCTCTGCGGGTTTTAAATCAGAAGTATTAATCTCTTCAATTCCTGATCCGTCTTGCCATCTAACGGTTGCAGTATCTCCAGAAATATCAATAATTTCAGCAAAATCATATTGTTGGGGAGGAGGGGCGTGTGCATGAACTAGATCAAAATCTGTTTCTATTTCAATAAAATCATCCTTTTCACGGGCTGCTAAACCACCAGCTTCTAATTCTCCTCCAAAACCATGCCACTCATCACCTTCATTGGTAGTATCAAGAACGTTAACTCTTGTCTCGCTGGTCATATGTAAACAATCATTTGGACAGGCTTTTACACATGCTTTGCAAGCAGTACAAGTTTCCCATACAATGCCTATACGACCATTATAATTACCTGGAACAAAGAGCCATGGTTCCATATCTTCCAATCTCTCATAAGGATACATTATGGTAACTGGTCGTTCTAAGAAAGGTAATGCGGGAGATGATTCTCTATCTGCAGAATAAATTTGACCAACGGATGGGTGATTCTTGCCAACTCTATTGATTGTAAAGTCATCTGCCATTTTAGCCTCTTGAGCGTGATAATCATTTTTTAGAAATTTAGCTTTTCCGACATAAGGAATAGTACGTAATGCGGTTTTCATAGTTATCCACATCGGCCTTATAACCAAATTACGGAAGTTTGGTGTCGCATGTGGGTGTCCTGTATTATAATCTAAATTTTTCAATTAATTCACCCCCTATTTTTTCTGAGTTCCCGGATATGCCTTAGATAACGTCTGTGTACTGTATGGTCGACGTGATTGTGATAATGCTTCTTTATCTTCATCTATGGCGTATACTATGAATAAAAATAGTGCAGTAATTGTCAGAATAGGTGCTGCCCAAATCGGCCACCCCGAATCTGTCCAAACTTCAAGACGTAGGAAAGTAGCGATGACTAGATTTACCAAAGAAAGAGGGAGTAGATATAACCAACCGAATTCCAAAATTTGATCAGTTCTTATGCGATGCAATGATGCTCTAATCCAGACGAAAAATGCAAATAATAGCCAAGCCTTTAGTAAAACCCATACTAATCCGGGTATTATAGTGAATATAATTTCAAAAGGTGCTCCCAATATTGGTAATGAAGATAAAAAGTCTTGGAAAGGGAATTCCCAACCACCTAAAAAGAACATTGCAAATAATATACATGCTGCATAAGCCCTCATCATTTCAGTGGCAAACATAAGTCCCCAGCGTATTCCGCCATATTCAGTCCACCAACCCTCTACAAGTTCAGCTTCTGCCTCAGGCATATCGAAAGGTATACGCTCTACTTCTGCAATCATTGTAACAAGAAACAAGACGGCCCCCAGAGGAAGAATGAAGATGTTCCAAGTGTTGGATGTTTCGATTTGAAAATCAACAATCTCTAGAATATTGAATGAGCCACTAATTACGGCTATACTTAGAACTGTAATTAAAAGAGGAATTTCATATGCAGTTAACTGCGCAGCCGAACGCATTCCTCCTATCAAAGTATATTTGTTATTAGACGCCCAGCCGGCAAAAAACACTCCCAAAGGTGCAACACCAAAAATTGCCATCATGAAAATTAAAGATAATTCTGGGTTTGCTGCCCAAATATGTGGGCCAAATGGAATAAATGCATAGACCATTATCGTAGTTGCTATTATTATTACAGGAGCTATTTCGAATACCAATTTATCAGCTTTCTTGGGCACTATATGCTCCTTTGTAGCAAATTTAAGGAAATCTGCTAATGCTTGGAAAAAACCTGGTAGTAAGAACCAAATACCATGGTAACCTCGATTATTAACTCGTGAAATTGTCTCTTGAGGATGGTCGTTGCCAAAAGATTCGTTAAGTTTTGTATTCAGAAAACCTATTGGCGTACCAAGTCCCATGGGCAATTTATTCCACCAATCTCCAGCTGTAGCATTTCCTTCACCAATCCAAAGACTTCGTAACGAAGTTGTGGCGCCAATTCTATCCATTAGTCTTCCAATAAATTTGCGTTCTATGTACGGAACGACCATTAGAGTAAGCATCATTACCGCAAATACCACAGTACACATTACAGTAGCTAGGAAAAAGGACTCTAATGCCGGTTGAATTTTTGCAAATTCAATTTGTATAGAACTAGGTAATAGATCATGAGTAGTGTCCATCGACCATCCAATGATAGACTCGGCCCAACCACGAATATCTAACCAATCACTGCTAGCCATTTAATCACCTATCTGTTTCCCCGATACAAGGATCAAAAGAGCCCATTATTGCAGGTATATCAGCAACTTTGTACCCTATCATGCACTTAGATGCATACGGTATAGTAATGAACATAGGAGATCTAATGGAAACTCTGTAAGGCATCTTACCTCTGCCTTCTCCTCCTCCTGCAATATAGAACATTGATTCGCCCCTACTATCTTCAAAATGATGTGACCCACTTGTTCCTTCTGGAGCACGGGAAGGTGCTTTTGCCAGTATTTTTGCATCACCTGGCTCATGGTAAGTTTCAGCTCCTCCGGGCATTTTATCAAGTGCTTGTAAAACTAAACTAGCACTTTGGCGCATTTCTTCTACCCTAATTCTATATCTATCATAACAATCTGCACCCTTTATTGATGATCTTTCCACGGCCGGAGTCCAATCTAATTCAGAATAAACAGAATAAGGGTGTGATGTCCTAATATCATGATTTACCCCTCCTGCACGTAGATTTGGTCCAGAAACACCATGATTTATCATTTCTTCTGGTTTTGCATAGCCAACACCTTGACTCCTAATAAGGAAAATTGTACTTTCATCAAAAAGTGATTCATATTCTTGTATACGATCTAAGAAAAGAGATAGTTTATGTCTAGCTCGCATGGCAAAACCATGTGGAAGATCTCTTTTTACGCCCCCAACTCGAGGGAAATTATAATGCATTCTTGAGCCGCCTAACTCTTGTAGTAAATCCATCATCATTTCTCTTTCACGTAGACACCAAACCATTACACTAAGATTTCCTATATCAGGACCATATGCTCCAAGCCACATTAAATGACTGGCTAAACGTTGTAACTCAACCGCTACTAGACGAATATATTCTGCTCTTTCAGGTACTTCAACACCAAGTAAGTCTTCGGCTGCATAAATGTATGCATGAGACCAAGTATTTGCACTTGCATAACATAAACGATCGCAATAAGTGGTTATTTGTGTAAAATCTCTGGATTCGCAAATCTTCTCAACACCCCTGTGTATGTAACCTAAATCAGGTTCTGTATCTACTACAGTCTCACCATCTACTTTTACTTTCAATGTCCATAGCCCATGCGTCATAGGGTGTTGCGGGCCCATTGAAATCCACATTTCTGCCATATTATAACCTCATTTAACTCTCTCAGAATCGACTGTTTTTCTTTTGAAACCTTGAGCATCATCATACATTTCTTGAAAATTATGGTATCTTAATTTATGTTGTTTTTGTAATGGGTGATATCCTTTTGGAGTCTCATGAGGTTGTAAAACACGACGCATTCCAATATGGCCTTCAAAATCAATGCCTACTAAGTCCCATGTTTCCTTTTCATTCCAATCTGCACCTACCCAGATATCTTGAATACTTGCAACTGAAGGATTACGAGTATCGCCCAAATGGATAATTACTTCTATTTCTAAAGGTACATCGGAACCAGTTAACTCGGAATTATTAGTTATTATAGGTTGCACCACTCCTTCACTATGAGGGGGATTCTTGACTCCTGTCCTTAGGAAATGATATATTATTTCCCAATTCTTATCTTTTGAATCGGGCCAATGGATTCCAGTTATCATTGAACAATAATCGACTCCATAATCAGAGTATAATGATTCAGCAACTCCTCGCCAACTTTCTGGAGATACCGTTAACTTAACAATTGGTCTAATTTGAGTGCCGCTTGAACGTTTATCTACAGACGAAGAAACGCCATTGATAGAATCTAATTTATTCGCCAAATCCTCTGCAGAGGATATTTGAGACTTTTCTGATACTATACTCATGACAATGACTTCCTATTTCTAATTTTCATCTCCAAGGATTATTGGAGCTATGCTATCAGTTCTAGAATGGCTAGGTACTGCACCTATACGGATTATTTTCTCACGTAGTTTACCAAATCCATCAATAAGTGCTTCGGGACGAGGTGGGCATCCTGGTATGTAAACGTCAACCGGTATCACCGTATCTACGCCTTCAAGGACATTATAAGATTGAAAATAGGGTCCGCCAGAAATGGCACATTCTCCCATCGCTATACACCATTTTGGTTCAGGCATTTGTTCCCAAAGACGAACTATTGGATCAGCAAATTTCTTACTTATTGGACCATTGACAAGTAAAACATCACATTGCCTTG
>Ga0208277_1000302_pt1 | contig 29882 bp, 17 predicted proteins | sample ETNtaG_5_FD_185782 | JGI IMG/M metagenome (GOLD analysis project Ga0208277, IMG submission 185782) | Marine microbial and viral communities from oxygen minimum zone, Eastern Pacific Ocean - ETNP201406SV205 (SPAdes) (version 2) | ecosystem: Environmental > Aquatic > Marine > Oceanic ...
CGGTGTTGATTTAACCAAAGCAACCATTGCCTCTGGCGCTACAATTGATGTGGCTTGGGACATTACGGTGTGGGTGGTCAACACCGTCAACAACGGTATCCCTAACGCCTATGTCAATGCAAGTTTCGATGCCTTCGAACCCTCACTTGAATCTTCGACAAACGACCTTGGCTATGTCGAATTACCGAATTTTATCGGCCAACGATGGACAAGCACAGGCGCATCAAGCCACAACATCATCGATGTGTCATGTGGCTATGACAGCGTTTCGAACAGCACAAGCATGACCTTGGACCAAGATCGTTTCATCAACTGCGTCTTACCGCTGCAAAACCAACCGCCGTTTGCCATTTGGGATACGCCATTTGATGGCGACGTCTTCCCTTCACAGGGTGCAATCTTCTTCAATGCAAGTGATTCTTGGGACCTTGATAACGACCCGCTTTTGTGGACTTGGTCCAGTTCTCTTGATGGCGATCTTGTCGACACATGCACCGGTTCTTGGCAAGAACCAAACAGTCCAAGTGGCGGGGTTCCTTTCACTGTCAACACCAACGACACGTGGTCGTGCTCGCTCTCCGATGGAATACACACGATCACCCTTGAGGTGTGCGATGATGATCATTGCACTTCGATTCAACGTACCATTGAATTGGTCAACCAAGCCCCAGTTCTGGTGATCGATGTCCAACCAGCCCTCTCTCCTTGGTCTGAACTCATCATTGCTCGAACCGAAAGTGTTCGAATTGATCTGTCGCAAACCTTCGACCCCGAGGGCGACCCAATGACCTGCTGGTTGGAGCGTTCTTACCTTGGGCCGAGTGACCCTGCAACCTCGTGCCCCAGTGAACTTTGGATGAATTTGACAATGGCTGAAACTGTTCCATCGGTGTTTGATTTGACCATCTATGCCTCCGATGGCATCAACACTCCCTCTTCATTTACCATGCCTGTTGAACTCTTCAATGAAGTGCCTGAACCAGTGTTTGAGGTGCTGAGAAGTGGCAATGCGAGTGAAGACGAAGTGACCTTTGATGGCTCGGCAACCATCGATCCTGAAGGTGATGTTCTCGAAATTGAATGGTGGTCCAATCTCGATGGACAACTTGCTTGGTCAAATGGATCGAGTGCGACGATGTGGACCGGTCATCTATCACGCGGTGTCCACAGCATTGAGATGCGTGTTGTTGACGATCGCCCTGAACACATCAATTCCACAAAGGTCAACTCGACGCTTGTCTCAGTTGAGAATTCAATGCCGAAGAGCATCATTGAGACGCCTCTTGATACTCAAGTCTACACCTCGTCAGAAACAATTTGGTTCTCCGCAAACGGCTCTGGCGATTACGATGCTGCGTGTTTCACATTCCCAGTCAATGGCTCGTGGCATTGTGCAGAAGCCCAGCCCTTTGCTGGCTCTGAATACCTCGTTGTGGTGTGGTCAAGCGACCTTGATGGCCGGCTGACGCCAGAGGGCGAGGATTACCTGATTTTCGATGGTAGACTGTCGGCAGGGACCCACACCATCACACTGAGTTTGGATGATGGTATTCATGAACCAGTTCTTGTTTCTCGAACCGTTGAAGTGACCACCTCTGCTCCGATCCTCGATTTGGTCTCCCCGTTGGACGAGGAGATTTTCCGTTCTTCAGACCCTATCTTCTGGAATGCAGTCCCATCTGTTGATTACGACGACGACAACTTCACACTCACGGTGCGCAGTGATCTGTTGACCGAACCTCTTCTTGATGCCGTCAATCCAGGTGAAACCCACATCAGTCAACTTCCTGCAGGCACCCACACGATGGAGGTGACGTTGGAAGATGAAACTGGTTTATCCTCGAGCACATTCCTTACCATTACTGTTGGTCAATCAGATCCAATTGCAACCATGCTCACGCCATCGAATCGGGATTCAATCGAAGCAGGTGGTGTTCTTATCCTCAGTGAAGAATCAACAGATGCTGATGATGATATGGTCGCCCGTGAATGGCGACACTGGGCAGTGGACGGAACCTATTCCATCCTGTCAACCCGCAGCATGGATGAGGTCAGTCTTTTGCCTGGCGAGCATATGATTTCGCTTTACATTCGAGATAGCCGAGGGGGCGAAGACGAGGTGTTTGCGAACGTCACCGTTCAATCAAGCCTCCCCCGATTGTCAAACCTTGTCTATACACCAACGACTTTGATTGCAGGTGAACTGAATACATTGGTAATCTCAGTCACGATGACGGACGCTGATGGAACGACAGAAGACGTCCGTGTGACCGTGAAGTATGACCAGCAGGAGTGGCAATTGAACCTTACAGACGCAAACGGTGATGGCGTATGGGAAGGCGATCTGGAATTACTGCCTGATGGTGCAGGCCGGCCAAACATGAAGGTCATCGCTACCGACGGGGAAGGTGAAAATGCCAACGTCGATGTCATCAGCATCACCCTCGATATTTCTGAGCCTCCAAGCGATGGTCGAACCATGATGCTTGTTGGCGCTATTGGCGCTTTCGTGGTGTTGCTTGTTGTTGTGGCCATGATTGCATCGCGTCGCAGAGCACGGTTTGCAGAATTGGATATGATTGAATCATGGGATGCATTCAGGTCAGTGAAACCTGTTGAGCCAGTGGAATCCACAACACCAATTTCATTGGAAGGAGGCGTCACTGAAGCAGCGACAGAAGTCGAAGCCGACATCGAAGGTGAACCAGAGGAAGCAAAACCACTGACTGGTGCTGACCTTGATTGGGACAACGTCTGAATCAGGTTCTTTTGATTTTGAAGACTGACGATGTGATTTGAGACAGGCCACGGTCTTTCTCGTCCTCGAGGTTGATGCTCTCCAAGAGTTCAACTTCGAATCGTTCGGAAAAGACTTCGAACACCTCTTCATCAGGCAAAGAAAATGGTGGCCCCTGCATTTGTTCTTGCGGGTAAGCAAAGGTGATCATCAAGCCAACAGCACCCGGTGAACAGAGTGAATGGATTTGATCGACATAGTTCGCCCTTACCTCGGATGGCAACGCCACCATGGCAGCTCGATCATACCAAGCTTGGCAATTGGCCATTGTTTCTGGAAGGGCGAATACATCCCCTTGAATGATGGTGATGTCTTCTGTGGTGAAGATGGTGTGCTCACCTTGGAACTCGACGTGTGGCGTTAATTGCGCTTCATCAAAAAAAGAACGAACCGCCTTTTCCACGAGTTCAACGCCGGTGATCTTGTGACCTTGTTCGTTGAGCCAGTGCATGTCCAGAGTTTTTCCACATAACGGTACCAAGACATTCGCTCCTGGTTGACACTCGAGCGATGGCCAGTGCTTGATCAGCAAGTCGTTTGCAACAAGACGGTGGAAACCAATTTGATTGTTGAACCATCGCTGGTGCCATAATTCCATTGAATCAACTCAGGCTTGTTCTGGTAAATCGCCGTTGGTTGAATCCGGGTTTGATGGCCTTGAACCCCAAGGGGTGCGAGTTCGGTGAAGGCCAACCCGGCGGGCAAAGAGGAACTTGAAATTCTTCCAACCATCGCCCCATGTGTGAATTTCTGCTTCACCAACACGAGGCCGGTAAGGCACTGAGATCTCAACCGCCTTCTTCTTTCCGAGCACTCGACGTGCAAGAATTTTCATCTCTTCAGAAAGAGGCATGCCGTCGTTCGTTGGGCGCATTTCTTCATTATCAAAAATTGATTTTCTGAACACCCACATGCCCGATTGTGAATCCTTGATTCCATAACCGAACAAAAGTCGAGCTGTGAACGAGAGCGCCCAGTTTCCGAATCCGTGAATCCCTGGCATTGAACCTTCTTCAGCAAGTGAAAGTCGGTCGCATGTGATGAAATCAAGATCATCATCCAACAACCGCTTCACCAGTGTTGGAACGAGTTCTGCAGGGTAGGTGCAGTCTGCATCCATGGTGACAATGATGTCGTTTGTCGCAACGTCAAAACCAGTTCGATAGGCTCGACCGTAGCCCTTTCGATCTTCAAGGTGAACTCTGATGTTCTTCTCCAGAGCGATTTCACGAGTGCGGTCGCTTGAATTGCCATCGACGATCATGATCTCGAGTTTTTTACACCAACCACGAGGTATTGCATCGATGGTTGGACCCAATGCTTCCTCTTCATTTCGAGTTGGAAGAATCACCGTCACTGTGACAGGGAGTTTTTCGCCCATGAATCCCCGACAAAGACAACCCCCTTCAAAGCATTGGAGCGAGAACTTGAATCCTACGCCCATGAATTCGGTGACATTGAAACCAAAGAGCGTTCTCGGTCCGTTATGCACATCGCCATGGTGTCAGGTGAATACCCCCCTCGATGGGGAGGGATTGGCTCGGTGGTGTTCCACTTGGCTGGACATTTGGCAGCACGTGGCCACAGCATCACCATCATCACAAGAGCGCATAAAGGACGAGCGCCACCCCAACAGGGCGTCTCCGTCATCGAAGTACCGTGGCTGAAAGCGCCGATGGCCTTCACAAGGTCGTACGGAAAACATGCATTACGGGCCCTCAAGCAGTTGCATGCAAGTGTGCCTGTGGATGTGGTTCACACCCTTCTTCCCCTCGTCAGTTGGAAGCGCAAAGAATTCCAATGGGTCGAAGCAAACATCGCACCAGTGGTATCGGCATTGAACGGAAGTTGGATCGGTGAGCGAAATGGCATGAAATTAGCTGCCAAACACCGCGAAGCTGCGACGTGGAAGAATCCTAACGATTTGGCCATTCTTACGACTGGTGGCTGGTATGCGAGATACGAGCAAGCCGGTGTCGAAGCATCCTCTGTGAGTGTCGCCATCAGCGAATCAACAAAACAAGAGTTTCAACGGTGGTACAAGCCTCCTGAAGATTGGCGTTGTGAGACCATTCTGTACGGTGTGGACCACCTCGTCTTCCGCCCGAGCAATACTGACGATGAAGAGGAACAACTCGCCCATGAAGCATTGAGGAAAAAATACGATGCTGCGGATGAAGATGCCTTGTGTGGCCGACCTTCCAAAACCACGCCTCTTCTCCTCGCTGTCGGCCGCCTCGTCGCACGGAAAGGTCACCGAACGCTTTTGCGGGCGATGCCGGAAATTCTTGAGCAGCATCCGGGAGCCCGTCTGTGCATTGTTGGCCGTGGCCATATGGCCAAAACATTGCGAAAACAAGCCAAAAAACTCGGTGTTGATCATGCGGTGTTCATTCAGCCGGGTATGCCGTTTGAAGAACTCGCACAGCACTTCCGTTCTGCAGATTTGGTGGTCTATCCATCCTACTACGAAGGTCAGGGTTTGATTCCGCTCGAAGCGCTTGCGAGCGGCACGCCTGTCGTGACCGTCAATCAAGCCCCACTCACCGAGATGATCGACGAAACCGTTGGCGAATTGTTCACGACTGGTGATTCGAGTGAGTTGGCAAAAGCAGTGTGCCGCTCCCTTTCAGATCCTGAGGCTCGAACCGAGCAGGCACAACGGGGCAGAGAGAGGGTACTTTCAACCTACACCTACGAGCACAATGCAGAGGCCTATGAGGCGATTTATACTTCATTGAAACCTCAGTACAACGCTCAATGATTTTGATGTTTGATTTCTTTGAACGACACCCGTAGGGTGTCAGAGCGCTCGGGTAGTGTTCATAGGCACACCGCCTCTTGGGCAACCATGCTCGCGAAGCGTGTGCTGGCCTTGTCGCTCGCCGCGCTGATGCTCAGTTTTGTTCCGCACGTCGTTGCTGACAATGATATTCAAAGCGCATCGCCTCTGACAGATGGCGTCACGTCAAGCGGTTATGTCTGCGATCCCGATTGCGATGCCGGAAGAGATCAAACGGATTTTTGGAAGATTGAGGCAAAGAAAGGCGACATCGTTCAAATTTCCTTTTCTGGTACCATGAATGGAGCTGCATGGTGGTGTCCAGGTGATGGCTGGCAAGGACGAGTCTCGTTGCTCAACGCTCAGGGCAGCACCATTGTCGATTCTTATGTTGATGACAACGCAGCATCAAAGACGCTCTCGACGACTGTCGGCACCCAAAGTTTCGTTTATTTCAAGGTCAAAGCCGATGATTCGTGGTGCAATGATGGGTTTGATTACACGATTACACCATCGATTGACAAGACCAACCGAGACAGCGATGAAGACGGATTTGTCGACATTGATGATGATTGTGACGATGTTGTTGGCACCTCTTCGAACGATCGAAAAGGATGCCCGGATACCGACGGTGATGGCTGGTCTGATCCTGAAGCGGGATGGTTGGCCCAAAACGGTGCAGATGCCTTCTTTGAAGAGCCAACGCAGTGGCTTGACAGTGACAATGACAATTATGGCGACAACCTCGATGGCTACCAAGGCGATCACTGCCCATTCCGTCGTGGTTATTCTTCACTTGACCGATTTGGCTGCCTCGATTCCGATGGCGACGGATACTCAGACGACGATCCTGGTGGCCTTGACGGCGTAACACCTTGGTACGCTCATCCGGTTGGAATGGGTGATGCATTCCCAGTCGATGCTTCGCAATGGAACGATACAGATGCAGACGGCTATGGTGACAATTGGGCCGATGGGAGTTGGAACACGTCCCGACTAGGATGGGGTATTGGATCTTACATGTTCAATGCGACAACGCCTGATGCTTGTCCATTCATCACAGGAAATTCATTCGGTGACCGCTACGGTTGCACCGATAGTGATGGCGATTCGTTTTCTGACGGTGACGTCAACTGGACGGTTGTCAACGGCTCTGACGCCTTCCCGTTTGAAGAGTCCCAATGGCGTGACCGTGACTTTGATGGTTGGGGCGACAACCAAAGCGAAGGGGCAAACCTTGTCGATGATTTCCCAGACAACCCGACTCAGTGGCTCGATACTGACGAAGATGGTTGGGGCGACAACCAAACCTATGGCGCTTCTCAGGTTGATGATTTCCCATTCATCCCCTCACAATATCGCGACACCGATGGTGATGGTTATGGCGATAATTTAGACGGCTACGAAGGTGATGTTTGTGTCTTCTCCTCACCAGAGGAAGTGGAGTCCGGTTGGATTTCATACGTTGACCGCTTAGGTTGCCGAGACACTGACAAGGATGGTTTTTCCAACCCAACAAACGATTGGATTGCTCATCCAGCAGGCTTTGCTGATGCTTTCCCAGACGACCGTAGCCAATGGTACGACACCGACGATGATGGCTATGGTGACAATATGGAATACTTCGATGGTCAAACTCAGAGGGATGCTTACCGTGGAGATAGCTGTAAAACGACAGAAGGCTCCTCGACATTCGATCGTTGGGGTTGTCCTGACAGTGACCAAGATGGCTGGTCTGACCCAACAAGCGCGTGGCTTGCAAGCCCCGGAGGTCGTGGCGATGCTTGGCCGATGGACCCAACGCAATGGCATGACATCGATGGTGATGGGCGCGGGGATAACCCTCGTGGTACAACCGCCGACGTTTGTCCAGACCAAGCAGGCACCTCAGTTGGCCCCTCTGCCGGTGGCGACCGATGGGGTTGTGCTGACACCGATGGTGATGGTTGGTCTGATCTTGGCGATGCTTTCATTCATGAGCCTACACAATGGCGCGATTCAGATGGTGATGGCTACGGTGACCGTGAAGATGGTAACCAAGGCGATGCTTGTCCCGAAGTTCGTGGTACGTCCATGCTCGATCGACTCGGCTGCCGCGACACAGACGGTGACGGTTGGTCAGACCCAACCGCTTCGTGGGAAGCTCACCCTGCCGGTGCAGCCGATGCTTTCCCAACAGAAGCTCTCCAGTGGCGCGACCTTGATGGCGACGGCTATGGAGATGTCCCGCTTGGTGCCTTCAGAGACGATTGCCCTGAGCAAGCCGGCACCTCGAAGCGAGACGTCCAGGGTTGTATTGATTCGAACAATGATGGGTGGTCGGATGACTACGGCGAGTTTGCTGCTGCCGTTGCGATCCTTGGCGAAAATCCCGAAGCATCTTGGCTCACTTACCTTGTCATCGGTTTAGGCTTCATATTGGGTGCAAGCGCAGCCCTCATTGTCAAATCGGGCCGTGATGACCATGACCTTGAAGAGGCTCTTTTCGAAGAAAAACAATCTCGCACCCTCGAAGAAATGGGGCAGCCTCAACCCGGCATGATACCACTCGAGAATTTACCTCCTCTCCCAATGCCCCCGCCACAACCTACCGAGGTGAAGGCAGATGATTGAAGCACATCGAAACAGCCTTCTCATGCTGAGCATTCTTTGCTTGGCCATGATGGCACCCATCGGTATGACAGGTTCTGCATCAGCGGAACCGAGCTCATCTGATGAAGCACTGGAAGCTGAAGGATTGGCTTTGATTGCCTTACGAAACGACACCCTTGACCTCAACCAAGACGGTGATGCTGATGCCATTCGTGTCGTAGTGATCATGAACACGACCAATGAATACACCAACATCGAACTGCGTTTGTATGGTGTTCACAAAGACAGAGAAGTTCATGACAGCCGCACAATGTCATTTAGTGGTCAATCAAACGCCAGCATCATCTACGATGCATGGGCCCAAGGAGAACACGCTCTTCGACTCGAGATTGTCAATCAAGATGGCGAAACCATCACGACGATTCAATTGCCAACCTATGTTCTTCGGCCAGCATTGAAGACGCCTCAAATTATTCTGGATCTTGAAGCACCTGCGTGGATTGAGACTGGAGATGCGTGCACCATCGACCGACTTTTCGCAGATGAAACAGGCCCCCGCTATGCCGCAGCAGGTGTTCGAACCTTCTCCGGAGCGCCATTTACCGTGCTTGACAATCAAACCTCACTCAATTGTTCACATTGGCCCGCTGGTGAATACGTGCTGAAGGAAGCGTATCGAAACGATTTGGGCCAAACCACCGAATCTTGGCTTAACATCACGATCCACAACAGGCCTGCACCAGCATTCTCTTTGGACGTACGTGGTGACGGAAACACGACAGATACGCCTTGTATGGTCACTATGGTTCCAAACATGGCGGGTGTAGATTTCTCAACCTTTGACAAAATCTGGTCGGTTCAAGGCCAACAATTGGACGGCACTGACAGCAATTCTTACGATTGTTCAGTTCTTCCAGCAGGTGTCCACCTCATCAGTCTTGAAGTGATTAACAATGAGCAGATTCGAACCGTTCACGGCCTTAACCTGATCAGGCAACCCGGTGATGATTTGACCAAAGAAGAAGCAGAAGCTCTACCAAGCCGTTCCTTCGGCGAAGACACTGAAACTGAATCTGTGGGGTGGTACTCGATTGGCGCTTTGGGATTCATCGTTGCCATCATTGTGTTTTTCATGCTTGTACGGGTCAAAGATGAAGAGGAGATGTCCGGCATTAGGTCATTAGGTCCAACCCCAACAATTCTCCCAGACGGTTCTCCAGATCCGGAAGGGATGCCAACGACAACCGATGACAGTGGGACCCTCTGGCGTCAACAACCAGACGGTTCCATGGATTGGTGGGACCAAGACCTACGGATTTGGCATAAGTGGTGAAACGATGGCGCTCAGCTGGTTGACTGTCTTAGGATATACTGCAGCGACACTTGTCGCTTTTCTAGGTCTTTCAATCCTCATTTGGATGGTACGCGTCCGCCCTCGAGTACCTCAATTGGAAGACGATTGGAACTCTGATTGCGAACGAACAACGTCAGCTGAGATTGATGGTGATGCGATTCGGTTCAAAAATGTGAGAGATTTTTTCTGGAGAACGACCCGTGACCGAGACGAATCATGGGATGATACGCTCGACGTAAGGGCAGACGAAATCAAAGACGTATGGTTCGTTGTTGATCACTTTCACAAGGTTCACGGTATGGCCCACACGTTCTTGACCTTCGAATTCAATGATGGGACTTGCCTGTCGTTTTCCTTTGAAGCGCGACGACGCAAGGGGCAGCGATACCACCCGTGGCCGGGTTTTTGGCGCCATTACGAATTGTACCTCCTCGTCGGCTATGAACGGGATCTTTTGGGCCTGAGAACAAATGCGAGAGGAAACAAGGATTACATGTTCCGTGGAATCACGCCACCTGGCAAGGAGAAAGCACTTCTTCACGCATTGACCAACAAAGCAAATGCCTTGTCGGTCAAAGGTGAGTGGTACCATTCGTTCTTGACCACCTGCAACACTTCAATCGTTGGTATGGTGAACAAGATTACGCCTGGGCGGGTCCCATTCACTTGGCGGAACTTCTTTCCTGGCTACACACCGCGTGCGGCTTACAACCTTGGTTTGATCGAAGACTGGGGTGGTTTTGAACAAACATTGGAGCGAGCACGAGTTGACGAACATGCAATGGGCTGGGATGGCGAAGGTGAGTATTCCACAATGCTTCGTGATTACCTGCCTAAGGGTCCACTTTGATTGGCTCAATACAAAGAAGAACAGCGCCTTCTTCGACTGTGAATTCAATACGTGATTGCGTTGCTTTGTTGTTGAGTCCTTGTGTTCCTGGCTGTAACGTTTCCCCATCGAGGCCCCATTGACAACCCCTCAAATGAACGCCATGTGCAGGACCTAATGCAAACACTGAAACGCAACTTCCAATTTCTATAGAATCAATTGCTATTGAGGAATTTCTCACACAAAGAACCCGTCCTTGGTCAAGATGAAGTGTGGTGTTCGACGGAGCATCATAGAGGGCGAAAAGAGGAGCGATTTGGTGGCCGAGCGCCCCTCCTTCTACCCCGATGACATCAATGATCTCTGCATCATGCTCTTGGGCGAATTCAAACGCCTTTGACAGGTCACTTTTCTCTTGACTGGTTTTGTCCACCCATAGTGTTCCAGAAGTTTCCTCGGTGTTTTCGACGCTATCCATGTCACCAAGAACCACATGTGCCAAGATGCCGTGCTCAAGGCATTGATCGTAAGCTCCATCACAGGCCACCACGACATCAGCTTGTTCAAAAAGTGGCTTTCGCACGGCTGGAATTGGCCACGTTCCGTCAGCGCAAATCAGCCAATGGCCCCCGTTCATGGCCATAGCACAAGGTTCTCTTTTGTCAACTTCTCTGTATCGAAAAATTAGATTCTTCCGCAGAGTGAGGCTGACCCCCTACGGGGGTCATCATGAACTTTTTTCGACAAGCGTTTTCAAGGAGGGGGGGCGTCATGACGCTATGGCCGCAGAGCGCAGTGTCTCATTTCCTACAATTGCTCTGACAATTATGGTCCTATTTTTGATTCAGTCAATGAGTCCGATGGCAACTCATGATCTGTCCACGACGACACTTGATGAGCACCAAGAGGTCTTGCAAACAAGTGCGCACGTGCCTTTTTCGAGTGGATACGGACACGATTTCGCTGGGACTCAAATCGATTTTGATGGTTTGGTTCAAGGTGTGGTTCGGGAGGAATCTGGACTCAACACATGGATTGAATCATCCGATTCCTTGTTTGAAAACTCAACACCGGGGACGCCAGATCTTGTGCTTGCTCGCAGAGAAAATGTCAACCTTTGCTGGACCACCGCGGAAGGAGAGGTGCACTACGCAACGCAATCTTCCAATGGAAGCTGGAATGATGCACTTGTTGACACCGTCGCACCAACCCCAGAAGCAGACCTTGTTGATTGCTCCTTGGCGATCGGTGAAAATGCTCGCCCGTACATGATGTATGCTGATGGGCCTGATATCAAGGTGGCAAGGGTGGCCTATGCCGGTCAAGTGTACTTCGAAACAACATGGTTGACACGGACGATTGTTGAAGACGTCAACCCTACAGATTTCCGACTTGGCCTGCGACAAAACGAACTCGAATGGGGCGTGTTTAGGGACGCCAATGGTTCGTTGTGGGAGATCACATTCAGTGGCACACGTTGGTCACATGCATTGCTTGACTCAGGGCCAGTGAGCAGAGATATTGAACTCGCAGTTGATACAAATGAAGTCGTCCATATCGCTTATGTCGTACCAGATGAAGGAGAGATTCGTCTCATTCGCGTCGACGGGACAACATACGACCATCGAGTGTTACTACGTGACTCAAATGTTGTTCCCCACATCGGGATGGGGCTCGACGGAAATAATTTGGAACAAATTGTGACCACAGTCGGCCAGGACAACAACATCACACTGCAGTTGCTTCGAAGTTTGGCAGGTCAAGAGACAGGACGAATCAATCCTGCACCTTCGACGACCATCACCGGTGCCCAAGGTATCGAAGAGGGTTCGATGAAGATGGGTGATTTGAACGGCGATGGATTTGACGATCTTGTGATTGCAGAACCTGAGTACGATGGCGACGGCTTGCAAAGAGGACGTGTTCTTGTTCACTATGGTTCGACAAGCGGCCCTGCATTGGATGCTGATGTCACGCTTGCGGGTGAATCTGATGACGCTTTATTTGGCCATGGACTTTCTGTGGCTGACTTCAATGGTGATGGATATGCAGACGTTGCCATCGGTTCGCCCGGATGGAATGACACAGAAGGCAACTTTACCGGGGCTCCTGGCCAAGTGGTGGTTCACCTTGGCAGCGCATCAGGTCTAGAGAACACATCGTGGTGGAATACGACTGGCGAGGATGACACATCGCTTGGCTGGGCACTCACTGCGTCACAAACCATGAATGGAGATTCAATGGCCGATCTGGTTGCTGTGGCTTATCGGCATACCGAACAGGTCACAAGCACCATTCAACACAATGGAAAAGTCATCATTTACAGCGGAAACACATCAGGACTTGACTTTGTTCGAAACATCACTCAGTCCACCGACGGGCCACGTTTTGGTCAAACCATTGCAGCGAACGGCGATCTCAATGGGGATGGAATGAGTGACTTGCTGGTCGCCAATACGGGCAGTTTCGTCAATCCACTTGGCTACTCAGCGATTGAAATTTTCTTTGGCCAGTCCACGGGTTACAATGGTACCAGTGACCAAATCATTCAGTCAAACCTCCAAGGGAAACTGCTTGGATGGTCGCTGAATTACCTCGGTGATGTCAACGCCGATGGCTATGATGATTTCATGTTTGGAGAACCCTTCAACGGGAGCGGATACCGCAGTGGTAAGATTTGGGCGTATTATGGCACGGCGGGAGGGATCACCTCAGCAGAGCCCGATTATGCGCTCGAATCTGGTGTTGCAAATGCCGTTCTTGGTCGAACCTTTGAACCTGCAGGCGATGTCAATGAAGACGGCTATGATGACGTGCTGATCATGCAAGCCAACCCTGGAAAGAGCGGTCAAGTCGAACTGATTCTCGGCTCTTCAATCGGTCTTCGCTCAGACTGGGAATTGCTCGCAACAGGTCAAACTGGCGACAATATTGGCCTTATTGCTGCCACACATGGGGACTTGGACGGTGATGGTCTGAGCGAGATTGTCCTCAGCCGTCGAGACACAACAACATCCTCGCCAACCATCCTCTACCAGGTGCACTCCGAAAGGGATTGGGAATCTTCCTCCTTTGCTTACACCTCCGGTTTGACACAACTTGATCTCAGCACTTCAGCTCGCGGAGAAACAAGCATGTTCGTGACCTTTGTCAACAATGCTTCACATTTCATCGAACATGTCGATGATGCCACTCCAGCAGGCGTTTGGAGCGACACCATGGTGATTGAAAGCAGCAATCAATCGAGCAAGTATGCCTTCACGACCACCGCCTCTGGTCGCCCTGTCATCTACCAAGTTGATGGGGAACATAGCTTGACGGTTCGAACAGCAATTGGTTATACTGCCGTCGAACAGTCAATCGTCAGCACAGGACAATTTGGTGAGCATTTGGGCATGACACTGGATGCATCTGGCCAACAACGCCTTGCCTTTGCCTCGATCGGTTCAGACCAACTCTTCACGTCCATCGAATCAACAAACGGATGGACCACTTCTCTTGTTCGATCGCAACTCGTGCTCGATGGTCCAGTTTCTGTGATGGCTCAAGGCCTTGAATCAACAAATAACGAAACAGTCCTTGTCTACAGAGATGCAACAAATGATTCTCTTCAACTCGCTCGTCAAGCAGACGGTGGATCGACATGGACCTATGCATACCCTTCAGCGCTTGCTTCTGGCGACTTCATGCCGGTGGTTTCAGAACAGCAATCTGCTGCATACTTACACGACGGTTCCCTAGCGGTGCTCGCCATCAATGATGACGGCGTTGATGCGAACCTCGCCTTGTGGGTGATCAATTCAACCTCAACCGAAATTCACAACATTACCGGGCTCACCGACCTGTCCTCTGACCTTCGTCTTGCTGTTGCAGATGATGGCACCATCCTCGCTGCAGTCCTCACCTCGACGGGTACTCTTTCGGTTCACGAACGCAACATCACTGAAAGCAATTGGACAAGCGCAACGCTTCATCAACCCTCAGGTAGCCTTGGGCAGTACAACCTCGACCTTGTCGGGGGAAGTGAACCAACCCTTGCGGTGCGAAGTGACATGTCCACGCCATCGCTCTACACTCGCACCAACGCCAGCGAATGGACGGCCTTCGCCACACAACCAGCATCGTCTTTGGATGGTGCTTGGGACCTTGTGGTGATGGATGATCATTACATGCTCTTGACAAGCACTGGTTCTGGAAATGATTTGACTTGGAATGCAATTGCGAAAGAACCCGCAATGCACAACAGCACGGCCTGGTCAACACTGGCTTTTGGTTACAAAACCGTAGGCAGCCAGACCAACGCTCAAGTTGACAGCAATGGTACGATTCACCTTGGCCTTTGGGACGATGATCTCGATGATGTGAGTGTCTTGCGAATCTACCAAGACACAGACAGAGACCTTGTCTTTGACCTCGTCGATGACTTGCCATCGCTTGGTAATCAATGGAGTGACAGCGACGGTGACAATTACGGTGACAATCCTGACGGGCCAATGGCCGACAGTTGTACCTCTACTGCAGCGACCTCTTCCTTCTACACCTTCGGGTGCCCAGACTACGATTACGATGGTTATGCTGACACTGATGATGGATGTCAAGACGCTTCAGGCAGTTCTTGGCTGGGACGACTTGGTTGTCGAGATGACGATCAAGACGGTTGGTCGGACAACGACGCCTCCTACTACGACGGCGATGAGTTTATTCTCAATTGGAAGCAAGCCAAAGATTCTGATGGTGATGGCTATGGTGACAATTCTGGACCAGATTGTTGTGCTACGCCACTTGACCCCAACAACCCCGATGGCGATTTGTTCCCGTTCAATCCTTCACAATACGCTGATTACGATGGTGATGGCTGGGGCGATAACGAATCAGACACCGTAACTGGTGACGCGTGCCCTTGGGATTGGGGCGCCTCATGGCGAGACCGCAATGGTTGCTTGGACACCGATAATGATGGCTCATCAGACCCGTCTGGCATTGGCACTTTCCTTGAATGGAACGAGTCAATGGGTGCTGACATGTGGCCTCTTGACCCGACGCAGTGGACGGATTCAGATGGTGATGGCTATGGTGACAACAACTCACTTGGCGCCACGGATCCAGATATGTTCCCAGACAACATCGCAGCAGCGGTTGACAACGATAGCGATGGCTACCCAGATCAATGGACTTCATTCTACGACCTTTCAGATGAAGACTTGACCAATAACGGGGCGGGGTTGGAACTCGATGGTTGCCCTGGCGTATGGGGGAACTCAACCAATCCTGTGTTCGGTTGCCCGGATATGGACGGGGATGGTTGGGAAGATTCCTCCGATGCTTTCCCAATTGAGCCAACTCAATGGCTCGATTTCGACAGTGATGGGTTCGGTGACAACCCAGATGGTTTCCAGGCAGATGAATGCCCCACAATAGCTGGTGTCCTCGAGGGCACCATTCCAGCGAATGGTGAAACCGGAATTGGTTGTCGATTCATTGACGACACTGATGACGATGGAGATTTTGTTTCCAATGAACAAGACACGTGCCCAAACACCGACGAAGGGCTCACGGTCAACCAAGCAGGGTGCGCTGAGAATCAACTCGATGAAGATCAAGATGGCATTATGAACGATATGGACCAGTGCCCGCAGACCGAATACCAAGATGAAGTCGATGCCAATGGGTGCAGTGCAGCTCAACGGGAAACAGATTCTGATGGCGATGGCGTGTTCGATCCGGTCGACTTGTGTCCTTTGACGCTTGAAACCGAAGTCGATGCAAATGGTTGTTCCACTGCTCAACTTGACACTGACGAAGATGGTGTCAGCGATGCGGATGACCAATGCCCAAGCACTCCAGTTGGCTTCCCAGTGGATTCAACAGGGTGCACTGATGAAACAGCACTTGACCAAGATCTTGACGGTGATGGCTACAAAGGAGCCTACACGTACACGATCAATATGACAACCGGGCTTCATGAAAATGAAGCAGGTGACGCCTTCCCAACCGATCCGACTCAATGGTTCGACCAAGATGGCGATGGTTATGGCGATAATATCGAAGGCAACGATGCCGATGATTGTCCAATTGAAAACGGTACTTCGTACATCGACTTCCTTGGATGCATCGATGATGGCGATGGCTACCGTGATTTGTTTGAACCTGTTGGACTTGCAGGTAACCCAACCCAATGGGAAGACAGAGACCGAGATGGCTATGGTGACAATGCATCAGGCACAAATCCAGACCTTTGTCCAGATACAAAACCAGCGTACAAAACATACGTGGATTCGAATGGATGCGACCCGACACAAAGCGATGGTGATAATGACGGTGTGGCCGACTACGACGACAACTGTCCTGATGAACCAGCAGGTGCTGATGGAGGGTATGGTGACGGTTGTCCAATTGCAGTGTCAACAGATGATGATACCTCTGAAGGCTTGTTTGGCATGAGCACCGGTGTTGCAATTCTTGCCGGTATTGGTGGTTTGATTGGCATTCTTGTTCTCTTTGCAGTGATTGTTCGCTTGTTCCGAAGTGATGAATTTGACTACGATGATGATGATGAAGACGATTGGGATGATGACGAAGACGACTACAGCTCGTTCACTTCGTCATTCAACTCCTCTCGATCAACCAACACAACAAGCACATCAAGGCCAAGTCCGGCACCGTCCACACGTTCCAAAGCACGGGGGCCAACGGGTGCTGCACCAAGCAAACCCAGCGGCGGTCCACCAGGCCGAGGGCCACGCTCTGGCCCACCTCAATCAAAGGCCCCATCTGGTCCTGCTCGAGGTCGCTCTGTGCCAAGTAAAGTGCCTGCTGCAAAGGTTGTTGCAAGCAAAGTCACCACTGAAGAGAGCGCAGAAGACGATGGTTCTGCCAAGGTTCGAAAAGCAAAAATCAAGGTGGATTTGAGCATCTTCGAAGACTGGCAAGCCGATGATCGAGAGTCTGCTGCAGATTGGGTACGAACCGCAATAGATGACGGAGAAAAAGAACGAAGCATTATGATGCAATTACAGGAAACAGGCTGGTCTGCACCACAATCTCGTGCAATTTACGACCTCGGTAGGAGTCGATGATTGAATGATGGTTTCTCGAACAAAGGGTGGCATCATCCTCAAGAACCGAACACAGGTGGACAAAGCGTAGGCGGTTGAATCATGGTCGATGAATTGCCTGGAGAATCATTGCCGGATGGCATTGAAGTCGACGAAGCTGCAGCTTACTTCGGCATTACAGAATCGTCTGACATGGTTCATACACTCATGGCCATGGAACGCTTAGAGGCCATGGAGAAATTTTTCGAAGTGCTTTCTGATATTGTGCTTTTACCGGGTGAATTTGATTTCAATGCTGCAAGCGAACGAATTCAATGTGAAGGTGGAGAAATCTACTACCTCGTTGCAGGCCATTTGGGCATCATGACAATGCCTGATCCATTGCTGAATTATCTCGGTCTTCCGGATTCCTCTGGGGAATCTTCTGGCAATGCTCCTTCGATTAGTGCAGACGAGAAGACGAAACTTTCGAACCTTGCCAACCCTATGAAGATCCTCAAATTGTTGGCCATCGCTCATGCCACTGGTGGGCAAGGTGAAGTTTCACGATACCTCGACGGCATTGAATCATTCCTTGCACAGCCTGATGCAAACACCTCCTCGCTCTTGGCTGTCGCAGAGGAACTCGAAGCGGCACTGGATGTCGCAGGCCATGCACTGCCAATTCCAACCCTTGCAAGCCGAACAGCTGCGTCTGCAAGTGTTCCAGTTGTACCAAAACCATCTGCTGCACCCTCGGAACCAACTCCATCTGTGCCAAAAACAAGTATTCCACTCCCAACAACACCAGATGCATCCGTACCTCTTCCAGGGGCAACAGCGGAACCAGTCGCTGACAAAGTTGAACTTCCACCAGTGGTGAATGAACCAGTGGTCGAGGAAGTTGTTGTTGATACCTCCAATGAAAAGCAAGTGGCTAAGGCGACTCAAGACGCCTTTGCAGGCGCCTTTGATCTTGGACTTCAAGAAGAAACCAAGGCATCTGAACCTATCCAAATTGAGGAACCAGAAATTGTTCCTGAGCCTGAATCGGAGCCTGAACCGGAGCCTGAGCCGGAACCAGAGCCTGAACCGGAGCCTGAGCCGGAACCAGAGCCGTTGCCAACCCAGCCATCACCCGAACCAATCGTTGAATCGTCACCCGAGCCAAAAGTATCGCCTTTGGAAATGCCAGTCACAGAAGAGGAACTGTTCACAAGTGCGGCAGAACATTTCATTGCTGCTGACACGGATGGAAGCGAGCAACTTTCGGTTGAAGAATTAGCAGTTGCTACGGGCACCACCATCGAAGAAGCCACCGCACTTCATGCAGAGGCGGATACCGACGGAGATGGTAGCGTTTCGTTGTCTGAATTTATGGCGTCTCCAGCAGCTGAAAAAGCAGCATCGCTTCCACGTCCAGTGGCGCCAATCCGCAAACCATTGAGTCAACCAGCGCAACAACCACCACCTCAGCAACCTGCTCAACAACCCCAGCAACAGCAGGGCTGGAACCAACAGCAACAGCAGGGCTGGAACCAACAGCAACAGCAAGGCTGGAACCAACAGCAACAGCAAGGCTGGAATCAGCAACCAACGCATCAATGGAACCAAGCACACCCGACCATGCCATCCGTTCAACCAACGATTCGCTCAGGCGTTATGTGCCGTGGTTGTGGTATTGGATTAGATCCATATTGGAGATTCTGTCCAGTTTGTGGAACCCAAAACGTGGGCCAGTGATCACAATTCAAGCAAGAATTGACCCTTGTCGAGGACATGGGTATCATCGAACCACAGGCTCGCTTCTTTGAGAACACCAGGGATATGGATGCCAACAGACGAAGTACCACCCAAGGCTGTGTTGTCGCCTACTGCAAAATAGCATGTACCAAGTCGCTTCTCATCTTCAAGAACATTGCCGAACAAGCGAGCGTGTGGGTTCATACCGAAACCGAATTCGGCAACGGTCCACACATTTTCTCGGTCCTTTGCCCGAAGCCTTCCTGCAGCTTCACCAAATTCTTGGCGAATAGACGCCGCTATTGTTCCCCCGGTCACATCGACGACCATACCAGATTCGATGGTCAGCGTGATCGGTTCATCCACCAGATTTGACTCCCATGATCCATCGATAACCACTTTGCCATTCATTGTCCCTTCCCTGGGCATGATGAATGCCTTTCCAGCGGGGAGATTGGTCAACATACGTGGTCGGTTGCATATGCCATTGTCATCGAGTTTCCACTCCCTCCAATTGACTTCAAAGGTGACGTCCGTTCCTTGTTCAGATTTGACATTGAGAATTCTTCGCCGTCGCAGGTGAGGTTGAAGCGCTCCAATCCTTCGTTTTACTTCGGTAAAATTCGCGGACATACCGCCACGACTGAACATTTCGTTGGTCATACCAGGCATCGTTGCTACCCTTGCACCATCTTTGAGGGCTTGTCGTATTGCCTTTGTGTGGGTAAGAGAATATCTGGTTGGTGCGATTACGACTTGTTGTTGACGCATCAGGTTAGCAACTGGAGAAGGAGGTTCTTCCCCGTGATGTCTCGCCTTCGGCATCACAATGAGCAACACCCGATCAGAACGTTCGTTTGCCGCCTCATGCAGTGCTTGACCGATGTCCCCCGTGGTAGGATCACAAACGATGAGGACATTTTCACCTCTTCGAATATCCATACAAGTGTCAATGACCATCTTAGCACTTCGTTTCAAATGCTCTGTAACCTCTGGGACCGAGAGGTCATCGAAAGGCGTCTCATCTTCTGGTTCGATGGCAGAGATTGGTTCTACATCGGGTTGGTCTTCGGTAGCAAGAGCAATTCCTTCGAGTTCTGCCACAGCCAACTCGATTTCGTGGTCTCCTTTAGTGGCCATCGAGGTGTCGTCCTCCTCGGGTGTTTTGGCCATGCGTAAGGCAGAGCGTCTTGCATCTTGAAGGTGTGGCCGGATTGTGCTTTCGACAACGGTCCGGGATGGAGAAATTTAGCCATACGAGCGTTCTTGTGCAATGAAGAGTTGGTCGACCCATGAGCACCTACGACGAGTTCATTATTGCCGTAAAAGACATCCATCGACTGCAAGCTTTGCAAGGCCATCTTGGCTGGGACCGTGAAACAATTATGCCTGAAAAAGGGGCGTCATCTCGGGCTGACATGCTGTCATGGTTGGCCAAAGAAGCTCATGGACGGCTTGTGAGCTCAAATCTTGGTCGGATGATTTCTGAACTCGAAGGTGCTGATGATTTGGACGAGGATCAGCGAGCGAATGTTCGTGAGATGAGACGTTCACACGACAAAGCCATCAAATTACCAGAACAGTTTGTCGCTGACTATGCGCGAGCAAAATCAGAGGCCATGATGGCTTGGCAAGAAGCACGAGCTGCTTCAGATTTTTCAGCATTTGAGCCTCATTTGACTCGCCTTATTTCAATGACAAAAGAAAAAATAGCCTACCTCGAAGTTGAAGGGACCCCGTATGACGCCCTTCTGGATGAATTCGAAGTGGGAATGAAGGTCTCAGATTATGACCCATTGTTCGCTGGATTACGAGAGAGGCTCGTCCCACTTCTTGATCGAATCATGGCGGCCAAGAGCACGACGCCCGACCCCCCTTGGCCTGAGGGGCTGCATTTCCCAATTGAGGAACAGACTGCGTTCTGCACCAAGGTTTCTGAAGCGATGGGTTTTGACTTCAAGGCAGGGCGAATGGACGCATCAACACACCCTTTTTCTGCAGGGCTATGGCCTGGTGACACACGGTTTACCACTCGGTATGATTTGAGTGAACCTTTCTCCTGCCTCTATGGCGTCATGCATGAAACCGGTCATGCGCTTTACGAGCAAGGCCTTGATTCGAATCATTCCTACACCCCTCGTGGTGCAGCAGTTTCACTCGGAGTCCATGAGTCACAAAGCCGTTTCTGGGAAAACCAAATCGGTCGCACTCCGGCGTTCTGGAAGGTTGTATTACCTTGGTACAAAGAGCACTTCCCTGATGCACCAGAATGGGATCCAGCGACACTCAACCGTATTGCGAACAAAGTTTCCACAGGGTATGTTCGTGTCGAGGCCGATGAAGTGACCTACAATTTACACGTCATGCTTAGGTATGAAATCGAAAAGCAGTTGTTCAATGGTGACCTTGCAGTCAAAGACTTACCAAACGCTTGGAATACGATGTTCATGGAATGGTTTGGGGTTGAAGTACCAAACGATCGGCTTGGGTGCCTGCAAGATATTCACTGGTCGATGGGTGCGTTTGGGTACTTCCCAACCTATACCCTTGGAAACCTCTATGCTGCTCAATTATTGGAATCGATGGCAGAAGACCTCGGCGATATTGATGCCCTCGTGGAAACAGGTGATTGGTCGCCCCTTTTGGCATGGTTGAGGCCAAGAATTCATGCTGAGGGGAGCAAAATGTCACCTTCAGAATTGATCGAAAAGGCAACTGGTTCAGCACCAAGCCCAGACCCGTTTTTGCGGTATGTCGAAGACAAGTACAGCCGGATTTACGGCCTGTGAAGTGTTCACTCTTCTTCGCCAAGCATCGAATTCATTCTTGCAGTGAGTTCGTTGATAGCGTCCATCAAATCGTTGGTTCGATCATCCTCGTGACCGGTACCGAATGAAATGCCAAGCAGCGTAACCATTGCACCGGAAAGCATCAACAATGAAGGAACATAGACATCTGCAGCCGTCATCGCACCATCAACTGATTCTAACCATCCCATCGTCGCACCAATGATAAACAGCACAACGCCGACAATTACCTGTTGATATCCTTCTCCAATATTTTCTTCTAGCCAACCCATATAGATTCCTCAATCCGGAATCAAATATTATTGCATATAATGTTATCCGGCAAGGAATGGATTTAATCTGTGGTTTTCAATTAAATCCACGGAGCCATCTCGATGGCGGTTCCGGTTTCACCCGGTTTCACCAATAAATGGCCCTTTTGGCCCGTTTCGGCCGTTCGCTCGAAGACTGGAACCCCGCCAACAACTGTGATTACAGGCCATCCGGTAAGCGTTCGTCCTCTGTACGGATTCCATCCAACGCGACTCCATGAATTCTCATCGAGGACCACGGCTTCTTTCTCCATGTCGACAAGGACGAGATCGCCATCATAGCCCTCCAAGAGAGAACCTTTGTTGACCATGTTATAGCAATCTGCCACGTTGGTTGACATCCACTTGACTACATCCTCAAGTGTACATCTTCCCTCCTTCACATGGGTTAACATCGCAGGCAGTGAGGTTTCGACCCCTGGCATGCCACTTGGAGCTGCAGGGAATCCCTCAGCTTTCGCCTCAAGCGTGTGAGGTGCATGGTCTGTTGCGATGCATTGGACCGTCCCATCGTGGATGCGTCGCCAGAGAATATCGATATCTTCTTGATATCGAATTGGTGGATTCATCTTCAGTCGCACACCTTCCCGTTCCACATCATGCTCATTGAATGTCAGATGTTGCGGTAAGACTTCTGTGGTGATGATGGTTTGGCCATTCGCTTGACTTGGTAGGGTTGTTCGACCTTCCAACCAATCGGCTTCCAAGCCAGAGGTGAGGTGCAACACGTGAAGCCTATGGTTGTGTTTTTCAGCAAGACCAACAGCTAATTTCGTGGCCAAAAGAGCCGTAACATCGTCACGCCATTCGGCATGAGCGGCCATGTCAGTGCGATCTTTGAAGGAAGGATAACGTTCGTTCAATCGTGCTTCATCTTCTGCGTGGACAGCAATCAACCCACCAATTCCTGAAAAAATAGTATCGAGCGCTTCATGTTCGTTGACCAAGAGCGTTCCTGTCGAAGAGCCCATGAAAATTTTCGTCCCACAGATCCCAGGAATTGCTTTGGGCGCAGATGGTGTTCCAACAACTTCCTGTAATTGTTCAAGATTGTGGGGTGTTGCTCCAATAAAGAATCCGTAATTGCTGACGCATGTGGCAGCAGCGCTGTCCAATTTCATTTGCATGCCTTCCATGTCGACAATCGCAGGCTTGTTGTTTGGCATGTCCAAAAAGGACGTGACGCCGCCGCTGACCGCCGCCGCTGAACCGCTTCCGAGATCTTCTTTTTCGGGTTGGCCCGGTTCTCTGAAATGCACTTGCGGGTCAATGATTCCGGGCAGCAAGTACAAGCCGCTTGCATCGATGACTCGTTCATTTTCCTTAGGTTCTATTCCTCCATTGATTGCAATCTTGGTAATGGTTCCATGTTCGACTCGTAGGTCACCAAGAACAGTCTGGTCAGGCAGGACCATCGTGGCGTTGAGAATCAGCAAATCTCCGGTGTTTTTCCGTTCCATGTTGATGAGTTCAATGGAACTACTCAATGAACTCTCCCTTTGAGTTCTATTGCATTCTACGCCTTGCAGAGGCAGGGCGAAAGGCTTTGCAGACTTCATCGACGGTGTCAATGTAAGGGCCCCCAAGCAAGTCCACACAATAAGGAACGGCTTGCCAAATCTCATCGATGGTTTCTCGAATTGATTTAGGGCGCCCAGGGAGATTGAAAATCACGCACCTGCCGCGAGTCCCTCCCAGTTGCCTTGAGAGAATTGCTGTTGGCACATACTTGAGCGAGATGGCTCGCATCTGCTCACCAAAACCAGGCAAGGTCCGATCAAGGACGCTCTGTGTCGCTTCTGGAGTAACGTCCCGTTCGGCTGGACCTGTGCCTCCTGTGGTGACCACAACATGGCATCCAACCTTGTCGACCAGTTCGATTAAGGTCGATTCGATGATGCCTTGTTCGTCAGGAACACATCGGTAGTGCACCGTACATGGACTCGCAATAGCCTCTGAAATGAAGGCGAGGATTGCGGGCCCTCCTTCATCGGTGTAGGTCCCATCGCTTGCTCGGTCGCTCACTGTGACGATCCCAATCGTTGCCATCTCGCCGACATGACCGGGGCGGCCTGCAGTCACTGTGAGTGCATCCATCGTCATCCCTCATCCTTGCTCGCCGTATTTGGCTTGGATGTTGGCGTGGAAGTTATCGAGAAGTGTATCTTCAAACAGCTCGGTTTGGCGACGCATTTTCGTGGATCGTATGTGTAAGAAAGCCGCTCCAATGAAGACGATGATGATCAATGGAATCACAGCTTCAAGTTTGTATTGGTGCATGAATTTCACAATACCTTCAGCGGTATAGGCCCATGTGACGGATGCGATGGCACCTCCGATGAACGTCGCTGAAAGAACGCGCATGAAATTCATTCTTGACAGCAAACCAAGCATAGCGCCAACAAGGACTCCTGAGGCCATGAATGGAATCCAAACGAATACAATGAGGCCCCAGAAGCCCCATTTGTTGATCATTTCACGCTTTTCATTGGCCATGTATTCGACCGTCGAAAGGGTGTCACCAAGGAGCTTGGTTTGCAGCATCTTACCGCCTAAACCGTCTTGTCGTGCGACGGCAACAATGCGCTCGTCACTCTTCGATGCACGTTCGACCCGTCCGGCACCAGATCGGTCGGCAAGGGTCGAGACTTGGTTTCGACCTTTGACAATAAGATCCTGAGATCCAAGCAGGTCAGCATTGCGTTTTGCAATGAAACGATGAAGTTCAGTCTGCACTTCATCTCTTGTTTTCTTGAATCTGAAGAACGCAAATCGTTGTGTTGGGCGATAGATCACTGAGACAAAGATGACTCGATCATCGCTGGTGACAACGGCGCCTTCCATTGAGAGGTCATTTCTTCGAGCGAAGAACAATTCCAAACTCTCTCTGACTTCATCTTCAACCCTTGAGAGGGTATGAAGTTCGGAAAAGAATGAAGAATAGTTTTGTGTTTCTTCTGTATCTTCATCGGCAGAGGTGCCAATTCCAACACCTGAATCAAAGTCAATACCTGAATTTACACCGATGGTGCGAACGGTCAATTGCACTGGCTTGAACACACGGAAAAGGGCGAATTCATCCAAGATTTCTCGAAGTACTTCGGCCCGAATATCCTTGCTGTCAGAAAGAGTAGATTCCGTATTTTTGTATGGAACCATAATGTCAATTGACAACTCTCTTGGTTCAAACTTGTACAATTCCCAATCCACATCGATGGAAAGTCTGGTCGCAGTCTTGGTCAATATTTCTTCGACCAGTCTGCTGATGTGAGCGCGGGAGAGAATGTCGTCGCTTTCTTGGTGGTAAATTTTGTACATCAACGGGTAGATTACGAGGAGTGTAATTGCAGACAGCGAGAGTGAGGTAAACGCCATCCACCAAGCAGGAATACCAGCAGAGCCACCCGAAAGCATGGCTGTTTCCCGGCCGCCACCCAGTTCTGCACCAATCAGAATGTAACCCCAATCGCCGAGTGCCTGAACGCTCCAGCAAGAGCGTGCACCGGTGTCTGTCACTCGGATTTCTTGTTTTGTTTCATCGTCGACAAAGGGCAGGAATGCGAGTGGCTGGCCAGATTCTGAGATTTCGAATTCAATCGTTTTGCTGATTATTTCCCCACCTTCGACAACACTGGCGCCAGTCATATTGGATTGATTGTACACTATAATCGTGAATGTGATCGAATAATGGCCTTCCTCAAGTTCATCATAGGCGGCTTGATAGTTTGAACGCCCAGTCTCGGAACCACCTTTGAATTTGACAGTTGACACGGTTGAATTTGATTCAGACCATGCTTCCCGCCCCTCATCAGTCGATGTGATCTCATAGGTCAAATTTGCAAAACCATCAGGAAGGTTGTGGCCAGCGAGTGAAAAGACATGGAGGCCTTCATTTGGGAACATGTGAACCCAAGGCTCATCGGTGATTTCTTCGCATTCCCCACCAATGTCGAGGAAGGTCTTGGAAGCAGCGTGGTCGAGTGCCGTTGATTCGCCGAGCATGCCAGACGACATAGCAAAAATCATCAGTGCGTAAAAGCCACCATAGACGATTCCACCAAAGAGGACAAAATTTTCCTTTTTGGCCAGGAAACTACGTCCAGAGCCACCGTTTCTTCGAGTCCGGATGACTTCCAGTTCTTTACTGAGTTTGTCTTTTCGGGTTTCGTGTTCGAGCCCATCGTGCGACGCGGGATTCTCACCGTCTTTGCCGCCCATACCCTCGAGAGGAGGTTCATGCAAATGAACCCAACGATTGTTCATTCGAACATTGTTGTTTTTCAGGGCTAGATTTGAGGGAAATGTTTTGTTACAGCTTACGCTAATCTTGCGTCGAGGTGGGTCAGGCCGGACTTGAACCAGCGACCTCGGCATCTTCAGTGCCGCGCTCTCCCAACTAAGCTACTGACCCGTGCAACTTGGCGATGACACCTGCCATATCAAGGCTTCCGCCCGAACGCTATGCCTCACTCGATGCCATCGAGGATGGCGACTTGCGCATCAAAGAGTGCCTCAAGTCCTTCATCTGCTCGTGCCAGAAGAGCAACGAGTTCATCACCGGAAAAGGTAGATTCTTCACCAGTGCCTTGGACTTCAACGTATTTTCCGTCAGCTGTTTTGACGACATTCATGTCGACATCAGCATTTGAATCCAGGACATAGTCAAGATCGAGGTAGACTTCACCATCGATCAATCCTACAGAGATTGCCGCCAAATCGTGTGGGATAACAGCATTTTCATGGTTGGTTCGTTCGGCCTCTGAAAGCGATGGAGCCGTCCACCCATTCCTTCGCTCATCTTCGGTTGGGCGCATGTCCATGGGTAAGCAATCGCCTCGTGCGATGAGGCGACGAACAGCAAGACGGAGGGCGATGTTTGCCGCAGTGATCGATGCACATCGAGTGCCCCCATCTGCATTGAGAACATCACAATCGACATTGAGAGCGACCGGTCCAAGTGCTTCGAGATCGACTGCAGCTCGAAGGGAACGTGCAATAAGACGTTCAATTTCTTGTGTGCGTCCTTTTGCACCTCGTCGTTCTCGGCGGAACCTCGAATCTGTGGAGCCTGGTAAGAGTGAGTATTCAGCGTGAACCCAACCTTTCGTTGAGTCACGAGGGAACCAACCTGGCAAACGTGCCTCCTTGGTGCAGCATGCGAGGATGACGGTGTCACCTTGACGATAAAGAATTGAAGCAAGTGCGTTTGGTGTGAAGTCAATCTCGACTTCCACATGTCGCATTTCGTTCGCTTCTCGGTCTGTTGTGAATCCAGTCTTGAATTTCGCCATGCATTGGCCAGCACCTTCTCTTCATCAAGGCTTCTCCTCATTTTAGCGTGAAATCGGGGCGCGCACATTCAAGAATAGTGCACCATTAGGTCGGCCATGCCACAGCCCAAAGTCGCCATTTGTGCCGTTGCTCGAACCCCTATTGGTAAATTCATGGGCGCGCTTTCAGGCTTTACCGCCGTGGAATTAGGAATTCTCGCCGTCAAGGAATTGTGTCAACGTGCAGGGATTGATCCCTCATCTGGGATCATTGAAGAAGTGATTTTTGGCCAAGTCCTCCAAGCTGGTGCTGGACAAAACCCTGCTCGGCAAGTCGCCCTTGGAGCACATCTACCATATTCCACTCCCTCGGTCACCATCAACAAAGTATGTGGCAGTTCACTGAAAGCGGCAATGTTGGCAGCTAACAGCATTCGAGCCGGGGAATACAAAGCGATCATTGCAGGTGGCATGGAGAGCATGTCGAATGCACCACACCTGTTGAAAAACCACCGTAAGGGCTCAAAGATGGGTGATTCAACGCTTGTTGATTCAATGATTCATGATGGATTGTGGGATGGCTACAATGACATGCACATGGGCACAACTGGAGAAACCATTGCAGAAGAATGCAACATCTCCCGAAAAGACTCGGATGCTTATGCTGCACGAAGCCAACAGCGAGCATCGGCTGCCCAAGAAAATGGATGGTTTGATTGGGAAATGTTCACCATTGAGATTCCACAACGCAGAGGTGACCCAGTCATGTTCAACTCTGATGAAGGCGTTCGTTCAACGACCTCTGAAGAATCACTTGCAGGGCTTCGTCCAGTCTTCAAAAAGGGAGGCCAAGTGACCGCAGGAAATGCAAGCACCCTCAATGATGGCGCAAGTGCAGTTCTTCTTGCAGAGGCAGAATACGCTCAACAACAAGGATGGGAGATTCTGGGTTATGTCGAAGACTATTGCACGAGCGGTGTCGAACCGGCCCGTGTGATGAGTGCTCCAATTACAGCAGTGGAAATGCTTCTTGAACGCAACAATTTGGACGTCCTCGATGTCGATGTCTACGAACACAACGAAGCCTTCGCTTCAGCCTCATGTGCCGTCGCAAAAGAACTGAACATCCCGGAAGATCGATTCAACCTCCATGGCGGAGCAGTAAGTTTGGGCCACCCTCTCGGGTCAAGCGGCACACGTTGTCTCATTACCATGCTTGGCGTCATGCGTCGAGTTGAAGCATCAAGTGGAATTGTAACCCTTTGCCTCGGTGGGGGCAACGCAGTTGCAATGCTTGTCCGGCGCGCATGAATATTGATTGAGCCGTCAATAAGGTCGCTTATTCCAACTATGGGTTTCAAATAGGGTCGGACGGCGGGTCCGAACGGGGTGCGTGTATGGTGTCGTTCAGTGATTTGGGTATTGAGCCAATTTTGGTGAATGCTCTAAAAACACAAGGCATCCTTGAACCGTTTGAGGTTCAGCGTGAGTCGATTCCTGATGCCATGCTTGGAAGAGATGTGTGTTGCAGAGCCCCAACAGGCTCCGGTAAGACCCTCGCATTCGGACTTCCTCTCCTTTCTCGGACCACAGAAGCAGAACCTCGCCGACCCACCTCGCTCATTCTCACACCTACCCGGGAATTGGCAGAGCAAATTTACAAAGTTCTCGACCCGCTAGCCTACGATTTGAAGTTGTATGTTGAAGCGATGTATGGCGGCGTTTCCTACCAGAAGCAATTCCGTGCACTCGACCGTGGTGTCGATGTGCTTGTGGCTTGTCCGGGTCGCTTGATCGATTTGATGGAGCGAGGCTCGTTGACTCTTGACGATGTTTCGGTTGTTGTGCTTGATGAAGCAGATCGAATGGCTGATATGGGGTTCATGGAACCGGTTTGCCAAATTCTTGATGCGTGTCAAAAGGACCGACAAACAATTCTCTTTAGCGCCACACTCGATGACGAAGTTGCCGATCTTGTCCGTGATTACCAAACCGATCCAGTCACCATCGAAGTCGGACCAAAAGAAGTGAGCATGGAGAGCATGACCCACCACTTTTGGTTGATGCCAAACTCCAAGAAACCAGACATCACATCTGAACTGATTCGAAAGTGTGGTCGAACCATTGTCTTCTGTCGAACTCGAGCAGGCGTCGACCGAGTTGGTGACGATCTTACCTATGACGGTCTTGCGGTCCAAACCCTCCATGGAGGATTGACCCAACGTGGTCGTGACAGAGCCATGGAACGCTTCCAGCATGGTGAGTGCATGGCGTTGGTCGCTACAGATGTCGCAGCGCGTGGCATCGACGTCGCAGGCGTGAATTGTGTGATTCATTACGATCCTCCTGAAAACGGTAAAGCA
>Ga0208277_1000303_pt1 | contig 29852 bp, 23 predicted proteins | sample ETNtaG_5_FD_185782 | JGI IMG/M metagenome (GOLD analysis project Ga0208277, IMG submission 185782) | Marine microbial and viral communities from oxygen minimum zone, Eastern Pacific Ocean - ETNP201406SV205 (SPAdes) (version 2) | ecosystem: Environmental > Aquatic > Marine > Oceanic ...
GCATCTTTCAGAAGAAATTGAGCCATACGCATTTCTAGCCCTTTTTCTTTTTTAGCAATTACAGCATCACGTCCCAGAAAGCCTTGTTTGTCAGATTTTACTGCAAAACCCAAACCTGCTTCTAATACATGATCCTCGCAGGTAATATCATGGCCAAAATGCCTATAACCTTTTTCAATTCTGCAGCTATCCATCATATGCATGCCACAAAGCTTTAGTTGGCTGTCTTTTGCGTATTCCATTATTGTTTCGAAAACATGTGCAGCCATATCTGTACTGACATAAATTTCCCAACCTAATTCACCAACATAAGATACTCTATGAACGCGGGCCAATCCCATTCCAATTTCAATTTCTTGAGCTGTTCCAAATGGATTTGTTTCATTTGAAAAATCATTAGGGCTTATGGACTCCATGAATTGCCTTGAATTAGGTCCCATTATGGCTAAAACGCCTTCTGCCGCAGTGACATCAGTGATTACGACTTCGAAATTTCCTATGTTTCTTCTCATCCATGTTTGATCTGCTAATCTTGTGATTGCTGGTGTTACTACTAAATATGAAACCTCAGACAGCCTTGTAACAGTTACATCAGCTTCTATACCTCCTCTCGAATTCAAAAATTGCGTATATACAATTTTCCCAAGAGGAACTGACATATCTCCACCACAAATATGGTTGAGAAAAGATTCAGCATCTCGCCCTTCAACCATCAATTTGCCGAAGGAAGACATGTCATACATACCTAAAGAATTACGAACGGCCATATGTTCGTTATGAGAGTTTTCAAACCAATTTTGGCGTCCCCAACTATATTTATATTCCTGAATTTGACCCTTTTCTGAAAACCAATTTGCTCTTTCCCAGCCGGCGAGTTCTCCAAAAACGGCTCCATGATTTTTTAGATAGGAATGAAAAGGTGATCGTCTTACACCTCTCGCAGTTTCTTTTTGCCTAAAAGGAAAATGATCTGCGTATAAGAGGCCTAAAGTTTCTCTCGAACGCTCATATAAATAATGTTTGTTGCCTTGAAATGGATGCATTCTCGAAATATCGACATCTCCAAGATCAAATGGTTTTTGACCATCATTCATCCATTGGCTCAAGGCCATACCGGCTCCACCAGCAGATTGGATGCCTATTGAATTAAAGCCTGCTGCTACCCAAAAATTATCTAATTCAGGCGCCAGACCTAAATGATACGCATCATCTGGAGTAAAACTTTCAGGCCCATTGAAAAAAGTATGTATGCCAGCTTCACCGAGCATTGGAATTCTATTAACGGCCATTTCTAGTATGGGCTCAAAATGATCAAAATCTTCTTGTAATTGATCAAATTCGAAATCATCAGGAATGCCTTTTGCACCCCAGGGTTTCGCATTTGGTTCGAAAGCGCCCAACATTAATTTTCCAGCATCTTCTTTGTAATATGCACACTCATCCAAAACGCGTAGTACCGGTAATTGGCTGAGCCCTTCTATTGGTTCCGAAACAATGTAAAAATGCTCGCAAGCGTGAAGAGGAACATTTACACCTGCCATTTTGCCAACCTCATGTCCCCACATGCCGGCACAATTAACGATCATTTCACAAGTGGTATGCCCGGTCTCTCCCGAGCCACTGACCCAGTCAACACCCTTTACTTCTCTTCCAGACTTGTGAATTTTTGTAACTTTTGTTCCTTCAATTACATTGGCGCCTTTTTGTTTTGCTCCTTTGGCTAAAGCTAGCGCGATATTAGCTGGATCACCTTGTCCATCCTTTTCAAGAAAAACACCCCCAACAATCCCGTCTAAATTAATATGGGGGTATTTTTGTAAAACTTCATCAGGAGAAATTTCTTCCACTGCAACATCAAATGCTCTCGCCATTGCCGCAGATCGGCTTAACTCTTCCATACGCTCTTTAGTTAGAGCAACATTAATCGAGCCCACACGCTTAAAACCAGTCGAAACACCTGTTTCCTCCTCTAATGTCCCATAGAGTTCCTGACTATATTTAGCCAGCTTAGTCATGTTAGCCGTTGCACGTAGTTGCGCAATTAATCCAGCAGCATGCCAAGTTGTACCGGAGGTGAGCTGCTTTCTTTCAAGCAATAAAACGTCTTTCCAACCGAGTTTAGTTAAGTGATATGCAACTGAACATCCAATTACGCCACCGCCAATAATTATCACTCGTGCATGTTCTGGAATGTTACTCATACTAACCTCACACTATTTTGTGCCCATTTTCTCTCAGATCTTTAGCAAGCTGTTCAATATGCCGTGGGCCAACTTCACAGCATCCACCGATGATCGTTGCGCCCATTTCAACCCATTCCATTGCAAATTTTGCATACTCCTTGGGGCTTAAATCGTGCCTTTCTTTCAGTGCGTCAACTGTTGGAAAATCCTCCAAGAAACCTGTTGTTATTTTAGTAAAGCCGTTTGCGTAAGCTCCAAACGGTCTGTTAAAATCTGCTATTATTTTCAATGAATCTTTCGTTACCTCTGGTCTTGAGCAGTTTACTAAAATTACATCCACTTTATATTCACTGAGAAGATTTTTAATCAAAGAAAGCTCTTCACCAGATCGGAGTTTTGTTCCGTCAAAATCTTCTGTTGTAAATGCCATCCAAATTGGAATATCGATATTTTTAGCTGCAATTAAAGCAGCCTTTGCATGTTCTATAGAACTCACTGTCTCAATCAGCAAAACGTCGCATTTTGCGCTTAGATGATTTATTATATCTTTGTATTGTTTTGAGGCTTCTATAGCATCTGGAATTAAATCAGGTCGATAACTTGCGTGCAGAGGTCCAATTGAGCCAGCAACCTGACCATAACCATTTCTCTTTTTTGAGCTAGTAGCCGTGTCAATGGCCTTATCCCAAAGCTCTTCTAATCTTTCTTCTAAGCCAACTCTTTCTAATCTATCCTTAAGAACAGGATATGTGTTGGTTGTTGCAACGGTTGCACCCATCGAGAAGTACTCGTCATGTACCTCGGAAAGTAATTTGGTATCATCAAGCATAACCATGGTAGACCATAAGGGTGTAGGTTTTTCCCCTGATCTCTTCACAAGTTCCTGACCAATAGACCCATCAAGTAAAGTAATTTCGGACATCAAGTGTAATTGCCTTTTTCTTAAAAAGTGAAGTAATTTTAAATATTTTTAAATTATGTGACTGACTTCTTAGTCTATCTCAAGCCCGCAGCCTTTCATTTTGTGGATCCCAAAGTGCATCGTTTTCCTGAACTACTGCTTTTCTACGTTCTCCATAAATCTCTACTTCCAGATTAATGTTGGGTCTGGCTAGGTCACTTCTTAACATGCCCAAAGCGATTGACTCATTGACCCTGTAACCCCAAGCACCTGATGTCGTTTCCCCTACAACTTCACCATTGTGCCATAAAGTTGACATATATGGCGCATCAAACTCTTCAGCATCTACTACCAAGGTTACGAATTTTTTGGTACTGCCTTGTTGTTTTTCGTTTTGAAGTGCCAACTTTCCTGGAAAGGATTGGGGTTTTTCAAATTTGATAAATCTTTCGAGCCCTCCCTCAAGCATGGAATAATCAGTAGATAGATCACCTTTCCATGCTCGATAACCCTTTTCAATTCGGAGTGAATTCAAGGCCCACATGCCAAAAGGTTTTGCCCCCGCTTGAACGGATAACTCATACAAGGCTGCTATATCCTTATTAAGTGCGTGTATTTCCCATCCTAATTCTCCGGCAAAACTTACTCTGACCAAATTACACTCTATATCTTTAATCTTTGCTTTTTGGTGCGTTAGCCAACTTGCTTCTAGATCAGCTTCGGTATTCAAAGATTGGAATAAGGTACGACTTTTTGGTCCAGTGACAATCAAGGTGCCATATTTATTTGTAATATCAATGAGCGATAATCCCTTAGAGAGTGATCGACTTAAAAGTTCATAGTCGTGCCACTGGGCAGAGGCCGCAGTAATCAAAGTAAAGTGATCTTCACTATGTCGCATGACTGACATCTCTGTTAAAATTCGCCCTCTTTCGTCCGCAAAATAAGCGAGATTGATCCGACCAATTTTTGGCAAACCACCTGTTATCTGGCATCTTAGCCATTCGGCTGAACCATCACCACTTAATTCAAAACGGCTAAAGCCTGGCAAATCCAAAACTCCAACATCGTCTTTGACAGCTTCACATTCCTCTTTAATCCTTTGTTCCCAAGGGCCTGATCTTTTCCAGGTTTTTGTCGCTTCTTCTGATGTATCGTCTCCCTTATGGGCAAACCAATTAGCACGTTCCCATCCGTTATAGGCACCCATCTGACCACCGTTTTTCAAAACAAGGTCGTGCGCAGGCGAGATTTTTTTATTTCGCCCGGCTGGCCATTCATGCCAAGGAAAATGCATTGCGTACTCGTTACCGTAGACTTCCATACCCTTTGCAACACAATACTCATGATCGGTGAAGTCCGTATATCGTCTTGGATCACATGACCACATATCCCACTCTGTAACGCCCTCAGTCATCCACTCGCAAAGAACTTTTCCTGCGCCTCCAGCTTGTGCAATACCAAAAGTGAAAACACAGGCTTCAAACCCATTTTCAACACCAGGCATGGGTCCAATTAGTGGAAGGCCATCAGGTGCGTATGGAATTGGGCCGTTTATAATTCTACTTACGCCCGAAGTTCCCAAGAGTGGAACACGCTCCATGGCATCAGCAACAATATCTTCTATTCGATCTAAATCGTCGTTCCACAACTGAAAACTAAAATCATCTGGCATGGGGTCGTCTTCAGTGGCCCAATGTGCCTTACAATTTGGTTCATAGGGTCCTAAGTTAAAGCCATTTTTCTCCTGCCTTAAGTAATAAGAGATATCTACATCCCGCAATAAAGGTAGTTTTTTGCCAGACTTTTTAGCATGGTTTTCAATTTCAGGTATTTCTTCAGATAAAAGATATTGGTGGCTCATAACCATCATAGGAACGGTTCTTCCACCGTAAGGTTTAAACCATTCTCCTACTTGTTGAGCATAATATCCTGCGGCGTTCACAACATATTGGCAATTAATATCGCCTTTTTCGGTATGCACAGTCCAGGTTTTATCATTTTTTTGGGTGACCCCAATTGCTGGAGTAAAGCGAAGTATTTTGGCTCCTAGATCTCTTGCTCCTTTGGCTAAAGCTTGAGTGAGTTGTGCTGGATCGATATCACCATCATTTGGATCATACAGTGCACCAGCAAGATCATGTATCTCTAAAAAAGGATATAAACTTTTAGCCTCTTCTGGAGTTAGTATTTCTATATCCATTCCTTGGTATTTGCCCATACTGGCGGCACGCTTAAATTCTTGGAGCCGCTCTTCAGAATGTGCCAGACGTAAAGACCCAGTCTGATGGTAGTTCATCGGGTAGCCGACTTCTTCACCAAGTCTTGCATATAGTTCTGTCGAATATCTCTGCATATTCATTATCGACCAACTAGTTGAAAATGTGGGCACATTACCTGCAGCGTGCCAAGTAGATCCAGCAGTCAATTCATTTTTTTCTAGTAAAACGCAATCTGTCCAACCAGCTTTAGCTAGATGATAGAGCGAACTTGCACCAACAGCGCCACCACCAATAATTACAACTTTAGCTTCTTTTGGAAAGTCAGACATAAAATAATCTCCCCTGATATTTTACAGCGATCTCTAAATAAATTTTATTACAATTTTAAAAGATTTAAACATGAAAACTCTGATTAGTTGGTTTTTTTTTAAATTGTCAAAAATGCTAGTACTACTCCATAAAAAATAAAACAAAGTGACAATACTCTTCGCAGTTGAATATTTAGTGTGACTGTGGCTGCTTTACCTTTTAAAAAAGCTCCAAAAGCACAGAGACTGGTATAATTTAAACAGGTGATTGTTAGGGCGGTTGGTACAATTGCCCACATCTGAGTTCTGATTGCGACGTCAGGGTTTATAACGATAGTAAATGCGGCCAAGTATCCAGCGAGTGATTTCGGATTTATTGTCGCAATTAAAAATGACTTCACAAATAAAGAGCGAAATGAAAATTTTGGCTGGATGTATTTTCCGGCATCTATCAGGCCTCTAATTCCAATATAAATGAGAAAAATAATTCCTATGATTTTTAAGATCATCAGTGTTTCGGGAGTATTCACGATTATTGATGAAAGCCCGAGAATAGTGAGTGCCAAAAATAGTGTTGCTTGGCTTAATATGGCCGCTACACAAACTAGACTTTTTCTAAAACCAAATTCACTTGCGCTAGCGATACAATTGAGTGCGTTTGGTCCAGGCATTGTAACAAAGAGCGTCCAAAAGCCTATAAAAATAATCCAATCTTCTAGGGGCATTGATAAATCGCTATCAGTTAAGTCATGTCCTTGAGTAACTGATAAATTATCCATTTAATACAATAAAATACCTGTCTTTTTTAGAGATCAAAATGCTTGGTAACTTTGTATTTGAATAGATTGACTTGTTTGTTGGATTAAAATTTCGTACCGGCTTAGGAATGAAACAACGAAAATATTCTCCTCCAGCTACACCGGTAGATATTGTTTATGAAGATTCCGATATTCTAGTCGTGAACAAGCCAGAAGGTTTGCTGTCGGTCCCAGGTCGTGGTCTGCACTTGCAAGACTGTTTGCTTAACAGAATACATGAAATTTTCCCAATGGCTCTATTAGTTCACCGTTTGGATTGCGACACGTCAGGTCTAATTGTTTTTGCCATGAGTAAACATTCTCAAAGACAACTCTCAATGCAGTTTGAAAAGAGACTGATTAAAAAGACTTACGTTGCTCGTGTTTGGGGACAAGTATCCGAAAAATCAGGAATAATTGAAAAGCCAATCATTGTCGATTGGCCGAATCGGCCATTGCAGAAAGTTTGCTATGAGACTGGTAAGCCGGCAATAACGAACTGGCGCCGTGTCAGAGCTGATCAACATGAAAGTCGTTTGAAATTAAATCCTAAAACGGGCAGATCACATCAATTACGTGTGCATTGTATGGCTATGGGGCACGTAATTTTAGGCGATCCTTTGTATGCAGAAGGAGAAGCAGTTAACTATGATAGATTGATGCTTCACTCAGAAGAATTAAGGTTAAATCATCCCGAGAGTGGAAGAGGTATGTCCTTTCGGTTAAAAGCGCCATTTTAGTTTGGTATTTTAATTATCACTTCAATGAACTGGCGTAAGATAGGAACGTAACAAAGCAATAGGGTGTGCGCGAAGACTGAACCGGAGCGCAGCATAATCTTCAATAATCTCTTCACCGGTTGTCATGATTGGTAAATTAGCGGTGGGTTCGTTTATAAATTCATCACCAAGATCGCCTGAAAATAAGGGTAGGGGTTTATTAGACCTTATCGACTTTGCTTCCCACAGAGCTTCGCGGCGAGAGCGTCCAAGAGCAAAAAAAACATCTGCTTCTGCAAGACGTGCTAATAAATTTGGTGATATCCCTGCACGGCGCCAAACATCATGAATGGAGGAATATCCATTTCCTCGGGTTACATTGATCCAGATTGCATCCTCTTCCTTCATCCCTTTAATTTGTCTGAAACCAAGCCGGACAGCGTGACCTCCACACCCGTCAGGTTCAAGTGTGTTATCCCAGAGACTATGGTTTATGCATACCGGGTTTATAGTTACATTATGTTCTTTTGCGTCTCTGATAATTTGTGCGGGTGCATAAAATCCCATGGGCTGAGAATTTAGTAGGGAGCATGCAAATATTTGTGGATAATGAAATTTAACCCATGCACTTGCATATACTAATAGTGCAAAGCTAGCAGCATGACTTTCAGGAAAACCATATGAGCCAAAACCTTCAATTTGAGAAAAGCATCGCTTTGCAAAGTTTTCATCATATCCGTTCTTGAGCATACCATTAATAAATCGGTTTAAGAATTCACTGACATTTCCGTGTTTTTTAAAAGTTGCAAGCGCTCTTCTTAAGCGGTCAGCTTCATCGGGGCTGAAATTAGCGCCTATAATTGCAATTTGCATTGCTTGCTCCTGGAAAAGAGGAACGCCAAGAGTTTTACCTAGCACTTCTCCAAGCTTATCTGATGGAAAATTTACAATTTCCTCACCATTTCGGCGCCGAATGTAAGGGTGTACCATATCGCCTTGAATTGGTCCTGGCCGCACAATTGCAACTTGAATAACAAGATCATAAAAGCAACGAGGTTTCATTCTAGGTAAAAAATTCATTTGAGCACGACTTTCTACTTGAAAAACACCAATACTATCAGCGCGGCATAACATATCATAAACTTTGGGGTCTTCGGCGGGTAGATTTGCTAAGGTGTAGTCATCACCAAAATATTGTTGAATCATGTCGAAGCTTTTTCTGATGCAAGTCAGCATGCCTAATGAAAGGATATCTACTTTTAATATACCGAGGGCATCAATATCGTCTTTATCCCAAGCTATGACAGTTCGGTCTTCCATCGAGGCATTCTCAATTGGTACTAACTCATCTAAGCGTCCTTCAGTTATTACAAAACCACCCACATGCTGGCTCAAATGTCTTGGGAAACCTATAATTTCGTCAATAATCTTAAGTGTGAGGTTTAAATGACGATCTGACGGATTCAAACCAATCTCACGTATACGTTTTTCCTCTAACTTTTTTGTACTGAAAAATCCCCATAGTTGAGATGATAAAGCGCTGACTGTATCTTTGCTGAGACCCATTGCAGTACCAACCTCTCGAACAGCGCGCTTGCCTCTGTAATGGATCACCGTTGAGCAAAGGCCGGCGCGATGCCGGCCATATCGATTATAAATGTACTGTATAACTTCCTCTCTACGTTCGTGCTCAAAATCAACATCGATATCAGGGGGTTCGTCGCGTGCTTCAGAGACAAATCTTTCAAAAACCATTGTTCCAATTTCTGGGCTCACTGATGTGACCCCAAGGCAGTAGCAAACAACTGAGTTTGCTGCAGAACCTCTACCTTGGCACAAAATGTTACGGCTTCGTGCAAAAGTAACGATGTCATGAACAGTTAGGAAGTAGGGTTCATATTTTAATTTGCCAATAAGGTTTAGCTCGTGATTTAGCATGGATTGCACTTTTTGGGGGGCACCCGAAGGATACCTCCAATTAAGTCCCTCAATAGCTAATCGTTTAAGACGTTTTTGCGGTGTTTCCCCATTGTTTATTTCCAGCGGATATTGATATCTTAGCTCATCTAATGAAAACTGTAATTTATCTAAAATACGGATCGTATTGTTTATTGCCTCTGGGTATCTGGAAAAAATCTTAACTATTTCAGTATATGAACGTAGGCGCCTTTCTGCATTTAGTAGTGCATTTTTTCCTAATTGCTCGACATTTTTACCTAGACGAATTGCTGTGAGGACGTCTGCTAGTTTGCGGCGTTTGCTATGGTGCATAATTGGATGTGCACTAGCAACGAGGGCACATCTAATAATTTCGGATAGTTTCTTGATGTGTTTGAATCTTTTAGGATCGATCCCATCATATTCTGGTCTCAATATTACATAGATATCTTGATTAAATTTCTTTTTGAGAAGGGTGCTGTTCTCTAACCAAGGTTTTGATTTCTTCAAGTCCCATGGAGTTTCTGGTGGGTGAATAAGGAGCACCACATCATCTAGCCCTTCAGTGATTTCACCAATAAGCAAATCACATAAACCTTTGTTATTACGTAATCTACCTTTAGAAAGGCACCGGCATAATGTGCCCCACCCTTTGCGTGATTTAGGCAATACTGTTATTTCAAATCCATCTATTAACTTGAATTTTGATCCAGGTATCAATCTCGGTACCGTATCTAGACTTAGTGAAGGAGGCTTTTTAATATTTTTAGGTCGGGGAGGTCCTATTAAGTTTTTACTTTCGCGGTCTTTTACGAAGCGCTTTATATCCCGTGCTGCACTGTATGCTCTCACGATTCCAGTAACTGAATTGACATCAGTTATTGCAATAGCTGGTAGGCCAAGAAGCGCAGCACGCATCATGTATTCTTCAGGATGTGAAGCCCCGGTTAAAAATGTAAAGTTTGATATTATTGATAATTCAGCAAACATATAAATAAATATGTTCCTGTTTTGTTCTTTGTCTAGTAGTAGTTTTATATTTTGTATTATTTTTAAAATAAATTTTTGGTTACAATACTTTTGTTCACGAATTTATACGACGGCTCTAATTAATTTGCGCTCTAAAACATGTATTACTTTTTTCAAATCGTGACCTCTTTTTAAAATTTGGCCATCCATACCTATTACCGCATATTCACCTTGTTTATTTCGTAACTTTGGGCGTTTTTCTATTCGATAAAGTGGGTTCTCTGCTGTTCTGCGAAAAATTGAAAATACTGCCACGTCGTTAAGTGCCGAAATGCCATAGTCTCTCCACTCGCCAGCAGCTACCATTTTGCCATAGATAGATAATATAATTGCTAGCTCTTTCCGATTAAATGAAATTACTTGAAGTGATTTTCGGCCAGGAAATGGAGTCAGTTTGTTCATAGTAAAAGATTTGCGGTCTTTACGTTTAAAATCAAGTTAAAATAAATAAACTAATTTCTATAATTTTGATTAAATTAGATCTGCATGCTTAAGTGCTGAATTAATTTTTTGTTTGGTTGGTTCTGAGAGTGGAGTTAGTGGAAGACGCACCTCATCTTTACACAATCCTAATTTATTCATTGCGTATTTGGCACCAACTAGACCAGGTTCCGTAAAAATAGCCTTATGCAAGGGCATTAGTTTATCTTGGATTTTGAGGGCTAGGGAATAGTCACCTGCTAGAGTTGCTTCCTGCATCTTTGAACACAGCCCTGGAGCAACATTTGCAGTAACAGAAATACAACCAACACCTCCTTGCGCATTAAACCCATGTGCTGTCGCATCTTCTCCAGACAGTTGTATGAAGTCATCACCACAGGTTAGACGTTGATCACAAACTCTGGCTAAATCGCCTGTGGCATCTTTTACACCTATTATCTCATTCAATTTTGCTAATTCACCCATGGTTTCAGGTGACATATCTACGACAGATCGCCCTGGAATATTATAGATAACTATTGGAAGGCCAATCTTTGTTAACTCAGTGAAGTGAGCTATCAGGCCTGCCTGAGTTGGCTTGTTATAATAAGGAGTAACTACCAGAGCAGCGTTTGCTCCGACATTTTTAGCATGTTCTACAAATCTAATTGCCTCGGCAGTGTTATTTGAGCCGGCACCAGCTATAACGGGGACCCTACCTGCTGCTTCATTAATAACTTCGCTAACTACTTGCTCATGCTCGGCATGTGTTAAGGTAGGGCTTTCACCGGTTGTGCCAACGGGCACAAGTCCGTGACTTCCTTGCTCTATATGCCAATTTACAAGGTTCTGTAGCGCTTTCACATCTACTTCGCCGTTGTTAAACGGTGTGACCATTGCTGGTAATGATCCTTTAAACATGAAACACTCCTTATAGTTTATACGCAAACTAAGAATTTCCTAAAAAGCAACATTGCTTAACTTAAATTGCACAGTACACTTAGATTACCGTATTTAGGTTCTGGATCAAAAATGCAAGCAAAGTTGCGATATATTACATTATTTCTTTTTTTGTTTTTCACCACTGCAGATGCTCAGGCGCCGATAAGACCTTTAGAGCCCGCCTTCAAAGCTATGGAAAGTGAAGAATGGGATAAAGCCTTTCTACTTGCTGATAAAGATGGGGATTTGGGTTACTCTATTATTTTGTGGCATTATCTAAGAGAAGGGTTAGGACGACCAGATCAAGCCTTGAGTTTTTTGAAACAAAATTCTGATTGGCCAGGGCTACCTTATCTCAGGAAAAGATCTGAAAAAACTTTTATTAATGCTTCGGATAAGGAGGTTTTAGCATTCTTTGATTTGGGAAAACCTCAAACTGGTTTGGGGAGCCTAGTTTATGCACTTGCGCTGAAGCGGGATGGGCAAAAATTTAAGGCTGGTCTTGTTGCTCAAGCCGCTTGGGCTGATCAAAGTATGAATAAGAGTACAACTTCTGAGATTATTGAAAATTTTCGAACAAATTTACTTCCTTTAACAGATAATCGGTTTGAGTTTCTTCTATGGGAAAAAGATAAAGCTTCATTAAAAGCGATGTCTTTTTTATTGAGTGATACTCAAAAGGCGGTAGCTGATACTGTTTTTTCTCTTTATGCGAATAAAAAAAATGTATCTGCAAAAATTAATTCTTTGCCTCCAGAATGGAAGAAACATCCTGTAGTGATGCATGCGCGTTTCGAATGGCGACTGAGAAATAATCTGCGGGACTCGGCTCTTCAAGTTTTAGAAAAATATAGTAAATCAGCCAGCTATTTATCTCAGCCGTCAAAATGGGCTGAAAGAAGAGAAATTTTAGCTCGTGATATGATGTATGACAAACAGTATAAAAAAGCCTATAATATTTCGTCTAGCCACTATCTTGAAGAAGGTGATACTTATGCTGTTCTAGAATGGCTTTCTGGGTATTTAGCATTAGAAAAGTTGAATAACGCAGAGCTAGCTCTCAAGCATTTCAAGAACTTTTTAGTGGCGGTAGATGCGCCAATTTCATTAGGCCGCGGTTTTTATTGGCTAGGGAGAACATATGAAAAGCAAGGCAAGATGGATGTTGCGCAACAAATTTATCAAATAGGAGCCGATCGTTGGGAAACCTACTACGGTTTGCTGGCAGCCGAAAAAGTGGGAAGGACGGTAGATATGACAGTTTTAAATACTTCTCGCTCCAAGTCATGGAAGAATGCAAGTTTCTCAAATGATTCAGTTTTTAAAGCAGCTTTGCTGCTGTTTTCTGCAAATAGGGAAGTGCTTGCAGAGCGCTTTCTTACCCATTTAACCGAAACATTATCTGATGAAGATATATTAATGTTAGTTGATTTTTTAGAGGAAAACCAAAAGTCTCATGAGCTGGTTATGGTTGCAAAAAGAGCAGCAAGTCAAAGCAAGGTTTTTCCAAGGCCTTATTTTGCGCTTCACCCGGTGGCAGATATGCCGCAAAGAATCCCTCCAGAAATGACATTGGCTATAGCGCGTCGAGAAAGCGAATTCTATCCGAAAGTTGCATCACCTGTTGGAGCTCTAGGTATGATGCAAGTAATGCCAAAGACAGCTAAAGAAATGGCAAAAAGGTTAGGCTTAAAATTTTCATCTGAAAGAATGCTATCAGATTGGAAATATAATGCTAAGATTGGAATAGCATATCTGGAGGAACTCTCTGAAAGGTATGATGGCAATCCAATTCTCATGGCAGCCGCATATAATGCTGGGCCATCTCGTGCTGACCGTTGGATTGAGCTTTTGGGTGATCCACGAAACCCAAAAGTTGATTTGGTCCAGTGGGTTGAAAGTATCCCTTTTGAAGAAACACGCAATTACGTCATGCGCGTTTCAGAAAGTCTGCCAAACTATAAAGTAAGACTGAACAAAAAACCTCCAAGTTCTTTTTATTTTTATCTTAAAGGTTCAAGTTTTTTGCCTCTCGCGCCAAAAAGCGAATAAACCAGCGAGCACAACAAGTAATGCGCCGATTACAAGATGTGTCTCTAGATTTTCACTAAATATCCACAAACCAATCATTGTCGCGAAGAGAAGTTGTAAGTAAGCGAAAGGCTGAAGCGAACTGGCTTCTGACACTTCGTAACATTTTATAAGTAAATAATGTGCTAAACACGCAAGAATACATAGCAGACCCAACCAGGCCCAGTCGATGGGTTCTAAAGGAACCCAGTAGCTGCTTCCAATAACTGACATTACAATTGCTCCAATTATTCCAGTCCAAAAAAATGAAGTCATCGTACTGTCCTGGCGGGCTGCATATCTTGTCAGGAGGCTGTACAAAGCAAACATAAGCGCAGAAATCAAAGGAATTATCGCCTGCAAAGAGAACACATTATTAGTTGGTTTCAAAATGATCATGACACCGACAAAACCGATAAAAATAGCAGACCACCGTTTCCAACCAACATATTCTTTCAAAACTGGTCCAGATAATGCTGCTACCAGTAGTGGGTATATTGAAAAAATAGCGTGGCTCTCGATCAAGCCCAGCAGAGTAAAACTTGTAATCATCACAATAACTTCGAAAGCGAGCAAGGCCCCACGAAAAATTTGTAAAAAAGGCTGTTTTGTTGATACCACTCTGCGGAGCCCGCCAGCTTGTCGAGAACATAAAACGATGACAAATATAGCGAAAAACCAGTACCTAACCATAACAATAAAAAAAACATTGTATTCGCGTGCTAGATATTGAGATATACCATCTTGAATAGCAAAAATTAACATGGTTACTGCCATAAGCGATATTCCTAATTTCGGATTGCTTGTCATGATTTTTTGATCGCAACTGTCATATGACGCTTGCGCCCAAAACCATTAGTTCGTTCAACTTCAAAGCCTGCTAAACTTAAATTTCTGCGTACGATACCTGCTGCAGAGTAAGTTGATAATGTACCTTTATTAGCTGTGCATCTATAGACGTCATTCAATAATTCCTTCTCCCAAAGATCTGGATTTTTAGCTGGAGAAAAGCCGTCCAAGAACCAACAATCAGCCTTTATATCTACATTTTTAATTGTGCGCTGTGCATCACCCAAAATAAGTTGCAAATGGTAGTCACTCCCATATAGCTCTCCTTTTTCTAGGAGCTCCCTCCAAAGAGAGGAAAACTCATGTTTAATACTACTTAATTCAGCAAATTCACTTTGTGCTTTGACCATGTCTTCTGGTTTCATCGGAAACGCTTCGAAGGAAGTATAAGAAAGTTTCCCTTTTTGTTTTTTGAGTCGCCATTGCCACAGAGTTGATAAAAAATTCAGTCCAGTCCCAAATCCTAATTCGGCAATCTTAAATCCATCTTTCAGCCTTTGAGAAAGTTTATTACCGTTTAAAAAAACATGACGAACTTCTTCCAAACCATTATCCAGCGAGTAGTAAGGGTCATCAAATTTTTGAGCTATCGGTATTCGATCATTCCGCCAAACAAGATTTGGATAAGTATAGTTTGTCAAAGGCTTGCACTTTTCTTTTGTCACCTCTATCGCTCATGTATTAGCAGGTGAAAAGAGCGAATGATAGACATCACGATAAGAGGTGCTGGCATTATGGGGTTAACACTCGCCTGGCATTGTCTCAATTTGGGTGCGTCAGTAAGAGTAATTGATCCAAATGGCATCGCTACAGGAGCCAGTGGCGGTATAGTAGGAGCGCTTGCGCCTCATGTTCCAGAGAACTGGAATACTAAGAAACAGTTCCAACTTGAAAGTTTGCTTTATAGTCAAAAATTCTGGAGATCTGTAGATAGTGTTTCTGGACTGAACAGTGGATATAGAAGGAACGGTAGACTACAGCCTTTGATGGATGAAGCTAGCGTTGCTTTGGCTCAAAAAAGAAAAGAAAGTGCAGATAATTTGTGGAAAAACTTTGCGACTTGGGAGATCATAGATAATAGCAAAGATTGGAAATTAACATCACCTACAGGCCTTTGGATCTTTGATACTTTATCTGCAATAATCCATCCTAGATTGGCTTGTTTGTCCTTGGCTCAAGCTTTGAAAAATGAAGGTTGTGAGTTTCTTTTAGAAGGAAAAAACCAAGGTAAAGTTGTCTGGGCTACCGGTGTCCATGACCTAAGTAGAATATCAAAAAAATTAGGAAATAATTTTGGAAATGGAGTAAAAGGACAAGCAGCATTATTTAAATTAACAAAGTCAAATTCAGCACAACTTTTTGCAGAAACCTTACATTTTATCCCACATTTTGACGGTACGGTTGCTGTTGGTTCAACATCTGAACGTAGTTTTGAACATGAAGATACTAACGATGATAATTTAAAGGCTTTGATTTTAAAGGCTTCAAACATATTACCAGAACTAAAAGGTAAAGACCCAATCTGTACATGGGCAAATGTGCGGCCGCGTTCACGCTCTAGAGCCCCAGTATTAGGCAAACATCCACTTTCCCCATCGGAATTCATAATGAATGGTGGTTTTAAGATAGGCTTAGGCATGGCCCCCCAAATGGGGAAAGTGTTTTCAGAATTTTTACTATTAAATGAAAATAAAATTCCAACCGAGTTTTTACCGAATGAAAGCTTATAACTGTGTTAAACCTAATCTAGGGGTAATTTAATTAGCTTAAGTTTCTAACAATCGGCGCGCTATAACCTGAGCTTGGATTTCTGCTGCACCCTCAAAAATATTCAAAATTCTAGCGTCGCAAAGAATACGGCTGATTTTATATTCTAAGGCAAATCCATTTCCACCGTGTATTTGAAGACCATTATCTGCTGCAGCCCAGGCTACTCTAGCGCCAAGTAACTTTGCCATGCCAGCCTCAAGATCACATCGGCGGTCGTTGTCTTTTTCATATGCGCTGAAGTAAGTCAGTTGCCGAGCTATCATAATTTCTACAGCCATCATTGCTAATTTATTTATAACCCGAGGAAAGTTGATGAGTGATTTCCCAAATTGTTTTCTGTCTTTTGCATAACTGAAGGATTCGTCCAAAGCGGCCTGAGCAACCCCAACAGCTCGTGCTGCAGTTTGGATTCTGGCACTTTCAAATGTTTGCATAAGTTGTTTGAAACCTTTTCCTTCCTGACCGCCTAGAAGGTTTGTTTTATCAACTGTAAATTTGTCAAAGGCCATTTCATATTCTTTCATACCTCTATAGCCTAAGACTTCGATTTCTCCACCAGATATTTCTTTGTCTGGAAAAGGATTGTCATCTGTTCCAGGTTGCTTTTCGGCCAGAAACATAGACAAACCTCGATGATCTTTTGACTCAGGATCCGTACGGGCGAGTAAGGTCATAACATGAGTCCGAGATGCATGTGTGATCCAAGTTTTATTGCCAGTAATTTGGTAGTCGCCATTTTCAGATTTGATGGCTCTCGTTCGAAGCGCTCCTAAATCAGAGCCCGTATTGGGCTCCGTAAAAACCGCAGTTGGCAAAATTTCGCCGCTGGCTAAACCTGGAAGCCACTGTTTTTTTTGTTCTTCTGTACCGCCGCAAAGGATCAATTCAGCCGCAATTTCGGTCCTGGTCGCTAAAGAGCCAACGCCTATGTATCCTCTAGATAATTCTTCCGATACAACTGCCATTGATGCTTTGCTTAAACCAAGCCCACCGTATTCCTCGGGGATGGTTAGTCCAAAAACACCTAACTCTGATAACTCTGAAATCACTTCGAGAGGAATTAATTCGTCTTTCAAGTGCCATTCATGCGCGTGTGGCTCAATTCTATCAATCGAGAACTTTCTAAATTGTTCTCTTATCATTTCTAAGTCTTCGTCTAAACCGCTGTCGCCAACTGTGATATTTGCTGAATACTCCTGCATGATATCAACTAACAGTGTGCGAGCTTCTTGTGAGTTACCTTTACTTAAAAGCTCTTGCACTTCTTGGGTTTGAAAATCTGACAGGTCTAAAGTACTTAATCCAATGTCATTAAGCCTGAAGATTTCACCTTGGCTCATCATAATTCCACCAACAATTTGCCCAAGGTACTCGCCGACTCCAATCTGCAATAAAAGTTGTTCTGCCTGTCCAAATTTCATATCTTTAGAAAGATTTTCAGCCCATTTTACCATTTGGCTAATACTTTCTGTATAGGTCGCTAGCCAAGCTACGCCATGTGCAGCTGATTGATTGGCTTCTATCATCGGAGAAGAGACTTTGCCTTCTATCGTGACTAGATCACGCAGCTTATCTAAGGCTTTACGATTAAGTATTTCTAAAGGCTCGATTGTTTCTCTTGCTAAGTCTAAAACATTTTCCAAAATCGGTGTCGAAACCATAAGGTCGTGCTGTCCATCATGAGCCATCAAACGAGTCTCCTCAAAATTTTCTATCTTTTAGTGATATCGCAACCGCAGCGCAACAAAAATACTAATTCAACATTTAAACTATGTAAATATTTCGCGACAGATTTTTTTCAATGTAAAATTTTGACCTTTAAGTACTCTTTGTGGCGGGTCTTATCCTGAATTTGCCTATGAAAAAAAGTTGCTCTACATCGATCTTCACAAAACAGATTGATAATAATTTATTAATAGGACTTCACTTTTAAAAAAAAATCGTTATAGCAACATCACTTCCCCTATTATCGGTTAATTCCTTTAGGATGGGCGCCTGAATTAAGGTGGTTGTGGATTATATGAAGGAGATAAAAATGGCTAAACCTATCATGGCAAGAGCGACAGCTGTTTGGCTGGTTGATAATACTATGCTTACATTTAAACAAATAGCAGATTTTGTTGGAATGCATGAGCTAGAAATTCAGGGTATAGCTGATGGAGATGTGGCGACTGGGGTAAAGGGATTTGATCCTGTCACAAACAGCCAATTAGATGCTGAAGAAATTAAAAAAGCTGAGGCAGACCCTCTCTACAAGTTAGTTCTAAAACATAATCCTGCAGCCATAGGAGAGGAAAAAAGGCGTGGCCCGCGATATACACCATTATCCAAACGACAGGATAGACCGGCTTCAATTTATTGGTTGGTCAAATTTCATCCAGAATTAACTGATGGCCAAATTTCCAAACTTGTAGGCACAACCAAACCAACTATTCAGTCTATCCGTGAACGAACCCATTGGAATATTTCAAACATTCAACCTATTGACCCAGTTGCTTTGGGTCTCTGTAAGCAATCTGAGTTAGACACTGCTGTACAAAAAGCAGCGGCAAAAAAGGCAACTGATGGTGCCATCATGTCTGATGATGAAAGACGTAAATTGGTGAGTACTGAGCAATCGCTTGAAATGCCCGTGGAGCCTAAAATACCCTCTAGTATGGAGGGATTAGAAGCATTTAGCTTAACAGAAAATCAGACGCAAAATTCAGAAGAGGCCAATGAGGACTTTTCGGATGCAGATAGTTTTTTCAATCTTCCAGAAGAAGGCGAGAAGCCCGAAAAAGAATAATGGTATTTTTGACCTGTTAAATTTGGCGTCGAGCTTTAAGTGCAGCCATTATCGTGCCTTCATCAAGATAATCTAACTCCCCACCGATCGGAACACCTTGCGCTAACGAGGTAACTTTTACTGTGTGCTCAAGTTGTTCAGATATATAGTGCGCTGTTGTTTGACCCTCTATGGTGGCATTAAGAGCCAAAATGACTTCGGTTATATCTTCTGAAACAACACGATTTAGTAGCTTTGGTATGCGTAACTCGTCGGGGCCTACGGCATCAAGAGCAGACAAAGTACCACCCAAAACGTGGTAGCGACCCTTAAAAATATTGGCTCGCTCCATAGCCCAAAGGTCGGAGACATCCTCAACAATACATAGCTCTCCATTACCTCTGTCTTGATCACTACATATTTCGCATAAATCTGTAGTTGTAATATTTCCACAATTTAAACATTCTTGGGCTGTCTCTGATAGGTTGGATAGCATATCGGCTAGTGGGAGCAAAAGAGAGTTACGCTTCCTAATTAAATGCAAAACAGCGCGGCGCGCTGATCGTGGCCCAAGCCCAGGGAGTTTTGCCATAAGCTCGATTAAAACATCAAGTTCTCGATTATTTTTCATTTTTTAAAATGGGAGTTTCATGCCGGGCGGCAACCCTAAACCTTCTGTAAGTTTCCCCATTTCTTCTTTTGCTTTTTCGCTAGCTTTTTCTTGAGCGTCTTTAATTGCGGCAACGATTAAGTCTTCGACAACTTCCTTGTCATTACTGTTAAAAATTGTTGGATCAATATCTAATGATTTAAGGTCGCCCTTTGCAGAGCAAGTAGCTTTGACCATACCGGCCCCAGCTTGGCCTTCTACCATGATATTCACCATCTCTTCCTGCATTTGGGCCATTTTACCCTGCATTTCCTGAGCAGCTTTCATCATTTTGCCCATATCGCCTAACCCGCCTAAACCTTTAAACATTTTACTCTCCTTAGTTTATTCTTCAAAAGGGTCCCACTCACCCTCAATTTCTGGTAACCTTGTCTCTTCTGCTTCTGTAATGATTTGTGCCTGTGACTTGATTTCCGTTATAGACGCTTTTGGAAAGTTTTCAAAAACTGTTTTTACAAAAGGGTGGAGTTTCGCTTCACGTTTTAATTGTGCTTCTTCGGCGTTTCTGTGCTCTTGAATTGTTTCGGCGGAACAGTTGCTGACCACTGTTATAGCCCATCGAAAGCCAGTCCAATTTTGTAACAGTTTGCCAAGTCTCTGCGCTAAGTCCGTTGGAGAATTCTCAGCAGGTGTAAACTCAATTCGCCCTGGAATATAGCTACTTAATCGAATTGAGTTTTCCACATCTATGAGAAGTTTCATATCCCGAAACTTACGAATTACTTCTAAAACACTTTCAAAAGTAGGGTATTGTAAAGCTAAAGTTTCGGCATCCAAAGCAAGGGCTATATTGCCTTCATTCCGTATAGAATTTGTTTCAGTGTGTTGAGTTTTTTTGTAATTCAAAGAAGTGGTATCTTTTGTAGCTCCTTCAGGGCTTTCTTTTCTAACCACCGTAGTATCGGATTGAGTATTTGTGAGTTTTTTTACCAGTTGCTCAGGGCTTGGAAGATCTGAAACATGCGTTATTCGGATAATTGCCATTTCTGCGGCCATCATTGCGTTCGGTGCCGATGAAATTTCTTCCAAGGCTTTCAGGAGCAATTGCCAGGTTCTGGTAAGTATTGGCATTGGCAAAGATTGAGAAAATGCCTGCCCCCGAGCTTTTTCATCAGGTGAAACTGTTGGATCATCGGCTGCGTCAGGAGTAATTTTAATAACAGAAACCCAATGCGTTACTTCTGCAAGGTCCCGAATTATCCCGATGGGGTCCGCTCCATCTGAGTATTGGCTGCCAAGTTCATTCAAGGCTTCTTTAGCCTGACCTCGCATGATAAATTCAAATAAGTCCAAAACTCTTCCACGGTCAGCTAAACCTAACATTGATCGAACTTGATCAACGTTAGTTTCCCCGGCCCCATGACTGATAGCTTGATCTAACAATGACTGTGCATCTCTTGCAGAACCTTCGGAAGCACGCGTAATTAACGCCAGGGCCTCAGTTGAAATACTCGCATTTTCAAGCGTTGCCAAATTTTGAAGCATTTTAATCATTTCTTCTGGCTCAATTCGGCGCAAATCAAATCTTTGACATCTTGATAAGACAGTTACGGGAACTTTTCGAATTTCTGTAGTTGCGAATATAAATTTTACATGTGCTGGTGGTTCTTCCAGGGTCTTCAACAATGCATTGAATGCATTGTTAGATAACATGTGCACTTCATCGATAATGTAAATTTTGAACCGTGCAGAAGCGGCACGGTAATGAACGCTATCGATTATTTCTCTAATATCATCGACACCAGTTCTGCTAGCTGCATCCATCTCTAACACGTCCACGTGTCGTCCTTCGCTTATTGCAGTACAGTGTTCACACTGGCCACACGGATTTGTTGTTGGACCTGTTTTCCCTTCGATTCCAACACAATTCATACCCTTTGCTATGATTCGAGCAGTAGTTGTTTTTCCAACGCCACGAATACCGGTCATCATGAAGGCTTGAGCAATCCGATCGGCGTCAAAGGCATTTTTCAGCGTTCTTACCATTGCTTCTTGTCCGATGAGGTCAGAAAATGTTTCTGGACGGTACTTTCGGGCTAGTACTTGATAACTGGTTGTTTCTTCTGCTGTCATATCTTGGTTCTTAATTAAAGGTAGTTATAAGCTAAGTGTTTGTGTGCTAGACGTCCAGTCATCAATATAATTGAAAAGAAAATACTAATGCATTCTTTTGAAGTTTTTGAAATATCCCTTGGACCCGCATTATTAGGGATAAGCTGTTTGCCCGGTCTTCAAGGGAACGTTTCGGCTGATATTGAAAAAATTTTTAATTGGAAGCCAGCTATAATAGTGTCTCTAACAGAAAAAAAAGAGATGGAGGATCTAGGTGCAAGAGATTTTATTTCTTTAATAGAAAAAGAAAAAATACAGTGGTTACATTTCCCAATAAAAGATTTTGGTACCGTTGATCAGCAGCGAGAATTTTTATGGGAACCAATCTCCAAAAATATGCTTCAAAAAGTTAACAATGGGGATAGAATCCTAATACACTGTCGGGGGGGATGTGGGAGATCGGGCATGATCGTTTTACGGATTATGATCGAGTTTGGAGAGGACCCAGAAGAAGCCTTAGAAAGGCTCCGCAAAATTAGGCCATGTGCCGTCGAGACCGAAGCACAAGAAAACTGGGCGAAATTACCTAAGGCAAACAATGGTTAATTCTGAAGGTGAGAGGTTAAGTGCGACCCAAACGGTGCTCGTTACGGCTGCTTCCTTCCGGACCTGACCGGGTTGGCGAGGCGCTTGCCCGACCAACCTCTCAATTTCACTATATGGCTTTTTAAGCTTTTATTCAAGATCTCCGCCGTAACCTTATTGCTTCTAATCAAAACTATTCTATCAATGTAAATAAGATTTTAGTGGAGATACTTTTGTGAGAAATGCTGAAGATGTAACTTTTGGAGGTTCTGGACTGAACAGAGCTGCTGCTTATCGTGGAACGGAAAAAGCAAAAGCTTCAATAGGCGACACCATAATCTTTGTCTGGCGTGGCAAAATTTTAATGGATTTAGAAAATCAACCGTCTTTAGCAAAATTTGAGTTTCCTCATCCACTTTGTGAAGGTGCAGTTGAAATCTTTTTAGGATCCGAAAATAACCAAAACTACATTGCTTTTGATATATCTGAATGGGAACCAACTACGGGAGACCAGCCTGATCCAAACGTATTTTTTGACCCAACTCAGCAACAACATCCAAGATTGGATAAAAAATATGCTTTTTGTGAGCTACGAGGTCAAATGCTAAATTTGAACAGAAGAGAAGCTGAGCTGTGTTCAATTGCTAAGGGTTTGTTTCACTGGAACACAACTCAGAAATATTGCTCGGCTTGCGGTTCATTGCTCAAAATGACACTTTCTGGATGGCAAAAAAACTGTGATAATTGTGGGATTTCTCATTTCCCCAGGACAGATCCAGTTGTGATCATGCTAATCACAAGGGGCGATAAGGTTTTGCTCGGCAGGTCTCCGAATTGGCCTGAAAAAATGTACTCTTTGTTGGCTGGTTTTGTAGAGCCAGGCGAAACAATAGAAGGGGCTGTAAGAAGAGAGGTGATGGAAGAAAGTGGTATTGAAGTAGGTGAAGTATCCTATTTAGCGAGCCAGCCTTGGGTCTTTCCAAACTCTTTGATGTTTGGATGTCATGGTATTGCTCATAGTGAGAAAATAACAGTTGACACCAATGAAATTGAGGACGCCAGGTGGATTGGAAAGTCGGAACTTTTAGACATTTTTGCAGGTCTAAATCAAAGTATATTTCCTGCACGGAAAGGATCGATCGCTAATTTTCTGTTGGAGAGATGGCTTTCAGATCGTTTGCAAGATTGATTAACTACCGCTGCCATATGAAAGCATTTAATACCGATTTTTATCGGTAGGATAAACTCCAAGAATTGATAAGCTATCAGTAAAATAACTCAATTCTTCAAGCGCCCTAGCGACGTTTTCATCATCTGGATGTCCCTCGATATCTGCGTAAAATTGAGTTGCAGTAAATGAGCCTCCCACCATATAACTTTCGAGTTTGGTCATATTAACACCATTTGTGGCAAAACCACCCATGGCTTTATATAATGCTGCAGGAATGTTTCGAACCTGAAAAACAAAGGTTGTCATCAATTTATCATTTCCGCGACGCTCTAAATTTGGAGTATTTGACATCACAAGAAATCGCGTAGTGTTATGCCCGTAGTCTTCTATGTCTCGCGCTAAAATGTCCAAGCCGTATATTTTGGCAGCAAGTTTACTTGCCAACACGCCTTCATCTAATTTTTCAGAAATAGCCAATTTAGCTGCTGCGCCAGCACTATCTGCAGCTGCATCTGCTCTTATTTTGTGTTTATCCAAAAATTTTTGAGCTTGGGGTAGTAAAACTAAATGTGCTCTTACAGCTTTAATGTTTTCTAACTTAGCTCCTGCATTAGCCATTAGCGAGATCCTCACCCTAGTGAAGCATTCATCAACTATGTGCAGTCCTGATTCTGGTAATAAACGGTGGCTGTCGGCGACCCTGCCGTAAGATGAGTTTTCAACAGGCAACATAGCAAGTTCTGCGTCACTATCGCGCACCGCACGCAACACATCGCCAAAGGTTTGGCAAGGAAGAGGCTCCATATCAGGCCTATAGGCAATACAAGCTTCGTGAGAGTAAGCTCCTAAAGCTCCTTGAAATGCGATCCTGTTTGTCATTTTTATCCGATTTTCATTTATTTTGCTGCACTATATATACCTTACACCTTGCATAATCCCAGAGGAAAAGAGTAGATAATGCGCAAATTCGAGCAAAAGGTTAAATCACATGGATACAATGACAGCGACAAAAGTTTTGGGTGGTTTTTGTGGAGCCCTCTTAATTTACCTTTTGGGCAATTGGGCAGCTGAAGAAATTTACCATGTTGGTGGCGGTCACGGGGGCGAATACGCTTCAGGTTATGCCATAGAAGTCGCTGAAGCAGAAGTTGAAGTTGACGAGATGGAAGAAGAGGGGCCACAGTTTGCTGAACTTTATTTAGCAGCGGATATCGACAAAGGTGCCAAAGTTTTTGGGAAGTGTAAAGCTTGTCACAAGTTAGAGGACGGTGCGAATGGAACAGGACCCCATCTCTATGCTGTCGTTGATCGTGCCGTTGGATCTGTAGATGGATATGGCTATTCTGGTGCCCTTGTAGCTGTTGCAGAAACTTGGTCCCCCGAAAATCTTGATGGATTTTTGGAGAATCCGAAAAAATATGCTGCCGGAACTAAAATGGGATTTTCCGGATTAAAAAAGCCAGTAGATCGGGCAAACTTGATAGCATATCTTGCCACGGTAAAATAATCCGTTTTAGTGGCGAACATCTGTAGCTTAAATGATTATCGGTAAATTATTTCTACTTAAATGCGCTGATACCCTTGAAACCCCCTGATTGATCCATAAAACTTAATTATGGATCAATCAGGGGGTTTCTAATGTCAAAGCTGTCTTACAAAGCAAATGCTCGTACAAAAATAGATGAAAATCTTGTTTTTCTGCCCATAATTAGTTCGCTGTTTACACTGTCTCTAGTCATTTTGCTTGCTGGGGTTGCTTGGGCAGATCAAAAGATAACAAAATCACACGGCTTTAATTTTTTTGGAGAGTTGAGTTATCAAGAGGATTTTGCTCACTTAAAATATGTTAACAAGGATGCACCTAAGGGTGGCGACATTTCCATTTGGAGCATGGGAACATTTGATTCAATGAACCCATACACTAGAAAAGGACGGTCTGGTGCGCTTGCCTCAGCGCCTTTTGAGTCTTTATTGGATGGCACTGCTGACGAGGTTGGTTCGCTTTATGGGTTGCTTGCTAAGAGTATCGAATATCCGGAAGATCAATCTTGGGTAATCTTCAACATTAGAGAAGAAGCACATTTTTCCGATGGCACACCCGTTACTGCTGATGATGTAAACTATACATTTCAGCTTTTTTTAGAACAGGGTTTGGCTAGCTATAAAGCAATTTTGGAACAGACTGTAAAAGATACACAAGTTTTAGGCCCTAAAAAAATAAAATATTTTTTTAATCCTGACGCCTCTAAGCGCGATGCTATACCGATCGTTGGGGGCCTACCAGTGATGTCAAAAGCATGGTTTGAAGCGACTGGTGCTAGGCTAGATGAAAGCAGAATGGAAGTCGCAATTGGCTCAGGACCATATGTTATGGAAGAGTTTGAAGTGAACAAACGCATCACTTATAAACGCAATGAAAACTATTGGGGAATTGATCTTCCTTTGATGAAAGGAAGATCAAACTTTGATACCATAACAGTTGAATATTTTGCTGATAGTAGTGCAGCTTTAGAAGGTTTTAAGTCTGGTGAGTATACGATGCGTATAGAAAACGTATCGAAAAACTGGGCTACTGCTTATGACTTTCCCGCTTTGGATGAAGGAAAAGTTATTAAAAAGACGCTTCCAGACGGCGGTATCGCAACTGGTCAAGCTTTTGTTATGAATTTAAGAAAATCAAAATTTTCTGATCCTAAAGTTCGAGAAGCTATAGGGTTGCTTTATAATTTCGAATGGTCGAATGAGTCACTATTTTTTGGCCAGTATGCTCGTGTAAATTCTTTTTGGGAAAATTCTGAGTTGGCTGCGGAAGGTAAGCCTAACGAGGGAGAATTAGCTTTACTAATACCGTTGGCTGGTGATTTGCCCGCCGGTATTTTGGATGATGAGGTTGTCACTGCCTCAGTATCAGGTTTGAGGGCTTTGGACCGAAAAAATCTTCGAGCAGCTTCGAAGTTACTTGATGCTGCTGGTTGGTTAGTTGGTGATGATGGGCTTCGTAGGAATTCTAATGGAGATGTGTTTTCTCTCGAAATTATTGAGCGCAGTCCAGCATTTGATAGAGTGATTTTACCATATATAGATAATCTTCGGGCAGCAGGTATTGATGCTAAATATGAAAGAATTGACTCTGCACAATTTACCGACCGAAAGCGAAATTACAACTTTGATATGCTTACAACGCAGCATCCAATGTCTTTGGAGCCATCTTCCAGTTTGAAACAATATTTTGGTTCTGAAAGTTCGGACGTGTCTGTTTTTAATTCTGCAGGAGTAAGCAATCCAGCTATAGATGCATTAATTGATCATGTTGTTAACGCAGAGAATAAAGCTGAACTGAAAACATCTGTCAAAGCCTTGGATCGAGCGCTACGATCTCTACGCTTTTGGGTGCCTCAGTGGTATAATAATACTTACCGAGTCGCATATTGGGACATGTATGAACATCCTGATGAAATACCGCCCTTTGATTTGGGTTATCTTGATTTTTGGTGGTTTAACTCAGATAAAGCTGAGGTTCTTAGGTCCTCTGGAGCTTTAAGGTAGTTTATGGGCGCATACATTATTCGCCGACTTTTATTAGTATTTCCAACACTTCTGGGAATTCTCATAATTAATTTTACACTTGTTCAATTTGTTCCAGGCGGACCCGTAGAACAAATTTTGGCTCAAATTGAAGGTGAGGGTGACGTCTTTGAAGCTTTTTCTGGGGGAAGCAGGGAAGTAGGCAATAATAATGATGGGTCTTATGCCGGAGCGCGCGGCTTGCCCGATGATTTTATTAAAGAGCTTGAGAAGGAGTTTGGTTTTGACAAGCCACCACTCGAGCGCTTTTTGAATATGCTATGGGATTATATGCGATTTGACTTTGGTGAAAGCTATTTTCGTTCGATCAGTGTAGTCGACTTGGTTATAGAGAAAATGCCCGTATCAATTACTTTGGGTTTGTGGTCAACTCTTTTAGCTTACCTGGTTTCCATACCTTTAGGCATCAAGAAGGCGGTTACGGATGGAAGTGATTTTGACACTTGGACTAGCGGAGTAATTATCCTTGCATATGCTATCCCAGGCTTTTTGTTTGCAATATTGCTATTGGTGCTTTTTGCTGGTGGTTCTTATTATCAGATTTTTCCACTACGCGGGCTGACTTCGGAAAATTTTGAAAACCTGTCTCTCTTTGGAAAAATTAAAGACTATCTATGGCATATAACGTTGCCGGTTCTCGCTTCATCTATATCTGGATTTGCTACTCTTACATTGCTTACGAAAAACAGTTTTCTTGATGAAATTCAAAAGCAATACGTGATCACAGCAAGGTCAAAAGGTTTAAAAGAAAAACAAATTCTTTATGGTCATGTATTTAGAAACGCAATGCTGATCGTGATAGCAGGGTTTCCAGCAGTTTTTATAGGCGTCTTTTTTGGAGGTAGTTTAATAATTGAAACGATCTTCTCTCTAGATGGTCTTGGGCGTATGGGTTTTGAGGCCGCAGTTGCGCGCGATTATCCAGTAATCTTTGGGACACTTTTTGTATTTGGGCTTATTGGGCTCGTAGTCGGAATATTATCTGATCTGATGTACGTTTTTATCGATCCTAGGATTGATTTTGAAGGAAGACAGGGCTGATGCAGATTTCTGCTCTCAACAAGCGCAGGTGGCGTAATTTTAGAGCGAACAAACGTGCTTACTGGTCATTAATTATATTTAGCATCTGTTTCTTTATTTCACTTCTTGCTGAGCTAATAGCAAATGACAAACCTATTCTTGTAAAGTATCGAGGTGAGTATTTTTTTCCTATTGCAAACTTCTACCCTGAAACAGCTTTTGGGGGAGATTTCAAAACGGAAGCAGTTTACAGAGATCCTGAAGTTCAGTGCCTCATTATGTCAGGGGGATTGGAGGATTGCTTTGAATCTCCAGAAGAAATTATGGAGGCAATCTCAGATGCATCTTTTGATTTCACCACACCTTCGTTTGAACAAGGTTATTCATTATGGCCGATTATTCCCTATTCATATAATACCCCAGTCGATCGTCCTGGCGCAGCTCCATTGCCCCCAAATAGCGAAAATATTCTTGGGACAGATGATACCAAACGAGATGTTCTGGCTAGGGTGATTTATGGGTTCAGGCTTTCTATTGTGTTCACAATTATAGTTACAAGTTTAGCTAGCTTAATTGGCATTATTGCAGGTGCTGTTCAGGGGTATTTTGGGGGAAGAACCGATTTGCTCTTTCAGCGATTTATTGAAATTTGGTCTGGTGTGCCATCGCTGTATATAATCATAATTATGTTTGCGATCCTTGGGCGTAGTTTTTGGTTGCTTGTATTTTTGTCGGTTTTGTTTGGCTGGATGGGTTTAGTGGGAGTTGTAAGGGCAGAATTCTTGCGTGCTAGAAACTTGGAATATGTTCGAGCAGCAAAAGCGTTAGGTGTTTCAAATTTGAAAATTATGTTCAAACATATGCTACCAAACGCGATGGTAGCTACTCTTACTATGCTGCCGTTTATTGTGACCGGGACTATTGCTAGTCTGGCGGCCTTGGACTTTTTAGGTTTCGGTCTGCCATCTTCTGCACCGTCATTAGGAGAGCTTACCCTACAGGCAAAACAAAACATTCAGGCACCGTGGCTAAGCTTTACTGCATTTTTTACTTTTGCAATAATGTTGGCCCTATTAGTTTTTATTTTTGAAGGTGTGAGAGATGCCTTCGATCCTAGGAAGACCTTTAAATGAAACCTATCCTTAGTGTAAAAGGTCTTGATATTAGTTTCCGACAAGATGGGGTGAATTTTGAGGCAGTTAACAACATATCGTTTCAGGTTAATAAAGGTGAAACGGTTGCTTTAGTTGGAGAAAGTGGCTCGGGAAAGTCAGTAACTGCACTAAGTACTGCTGCTTTGTTGGGAAATGCCGCTTCAGTTGATGGTGAAATAAATATTGATGGAAATTCAGTTGACCCAAAGGATGAGCGGGCTCTGCAGAAATTGAGAGGAAGTCAGGTTAGCTTTATATTCCAAGAACCTATGACATCGCTCAATCCATTACATACCATCGAGCGGCAGCTGTCAGAAACAATATCGTTACATCAAAACTTGAATAAAGAAAAATTACGAGAAAATTGCATAAATCTTTTAGAAAAGGTGGGAATAAGAGACATTGAGTTTAGGCTAAACGCTTATCCGCATCAATTGTCTGGAGGTCAACGGCAGCGTGTTATGATCGCGATGGCAATAGCAAATCGCCCTAAAATTTTGATAGCAGACGAGCCTACGACTGCATTAGATGTAACAATTCAAGCCCAAATTCTAGATCTTTTAGCAAATTTAAAAAAAGAATTTGGAATGTCGATGCTTTTTATCACACACGATCTTAACATAGTTAGGCAAATAGCTGACCGAGTTTGTGTAATGAATGCTGGAAAGATAGTTGAGCAAGGGGGTACTGAAAGTGTTTT
>Ga0208277_1000304_pt1 | contig 29829 bp, 29 predicted proteins | sample ETNtaG_5_FD_185782 | JGI IMG/M metagenome (GOLD analysis project Ga0208277, IMG submission 185782) | Marine microbial and viral communities from oxygen minimum zone, Eastern Pacific Ocean - ETNP201406SV205 (SPAdes) (version 2) | ecosystem: Environmental > Aquatic > Marine > Oceanic ...
TTCTTCCTGAGTTGATCGGCATCATACCTCGCCTGCCGCCATTCTTCATCGAGAAGAATCACCTGATCGATGTTATCATGGGGCATTTCTCTCTTGTCGTGGTCAGCCCTCAGCACATCCGCGTGCTCTCGGAACATGCTCATGTCCAGCATAACTACCGAACCTCAGGGTTCAACACTCAGCCTTCAATGAATCGGGGAATATCACTCTCTCGAGCACGATGCACTAGAGGAAAGTAATCGCCTGAAACAATTCCGCTGGACCCACAGCATAGATTCCACTGATGATGTACCCCAATATCGCTCCGCCGTTTAACAAAGGCAATCCTGGTTGTGGATTACCTTGGGCAACGAAGGTCATTAGTAGCACATATCCAACTAGGCCTCCGATAAGTGTGCCAATTGCTACAAATATCTGCGCCATGTAGAATTCACCGTATGGATTCCAAATCTCTGGACCCCATTCAGGTAGGAAAGAAATTGCAGAGATTACTAGCATACCTGGGAAGATTACATCCCCTAAGCCCATGAATAAGGCATCTCTACTCTTCTTTTTCGGTTTCATTCTCTCCTGCCTATCAACTAGCTCCGCTTCCATGACATCAGGAGATGGAGGCGGTGAATCTTGCATTATGTCTCCTTCTTGATCTAGGAAAGAATACCCCTTTTCCTTTGGAGCGACGAGTAAAACTGGAAGTTTTAGCCCAATCATGGTATCCGCTAGTTCAAGCATATGCTTACTCTTGTGAACAGCCCAATAATCGTAAATAGCGGCTAGAATCATGAAAATTATGACAAGTGTTGGAACAAATGAGATTCCAATCATCACGATTACTCCCGAACCGACCATAACGCCAACTGAATTCACCACCCACCATTCCGGATAGCGATGTAATGCAACCATTCCTCCAATGGTTATGGCTAGGGCAGATAGTCCGACAGAAGCGGCCGTGGCGAAGCCAATAATGTAGAGAATAAGCAAAGTAAATGGTTGGATCGCATAGAATAGGCTCAGTCCAAGGGCGAGCATAACTATTCCCTTGATGAGGTAATCTAATCCCTTGCGGGCTAACCAAATAATCCCCACTGTGAAAATTCCAATCATCAATAGTTCAAACAAAATAAACCCAGATTTTGTTGTCCCTTCCTCACCGAATGCTCTAGCTTCCGGAATATCGTATAATGGTTGGATGAATATACCGATTCCTATGGTCATAATGAACATCCCAGCCATGCCAACCATGGATTCCCATTGCTCCATCATCATCTCGATGACACTTTCACTCTGGTCGGACACAGTATCCCCCAAGTTCAAGGACCATATCACCTTGACCCGTATTCGCGCCCTATAGGGGCGCGGCGGATGTGTAGCAATGGAAGACCGAGAATGGCTCATGGATAGGAGATTTGCCGGCATGAATCTCGGTTTGCAAAGAATTGAGTTATTACTGCAAAAGATGGATAATCCGCAAATGGATTTCCCATCGATTCACGTCGCTGGAACGAATGGAAAGGGGACACTGTGTGCCTTTCTTTCAAGCGCTGCAGCAAATAGCGGTTTGAAAGTCGGCCTGTTTACTACTCCACATCTTGTTGTAGTAGAAGAGAGGGTTCGTATCGACGGAGAGGTAATTGATTCACAGACTTTTGATGAGCACCTTTCTACAGTTCGTGCTGCTGCTGTCGAAGTCGGAGAAGAATTAGGAGAAGAACCAACCTTCTACGAATGCACATTTGCAATTGCCATGCTATCCTTCTCTCACGCCGGCATAGAACGCGCAATCATCGAAACCGGACTAGGTGGCGAGGGGGATGCGACATGTTTGGTCGATGCCGACCTATGCGTCATCACGACCATCGGACTCGACCACACCGAAATCCTCGGTAATACCCGCGAGCAAATCGCACGTGCCAAGGCCGGAATCCATCGAGAGGGTGTGCCGATGGTGGTATACCATCCCGGAGACGAATCCGTTTTGAAAACAATTGCCGGGGTAGCCGGCGACGACTTGTATGTTCATGAGGGCTCAGGTTCGATAGTAGATTATTGGGAAGATTGGTATATTTTTGCTGGATATATTGCAGCATCTTTTGGATGGGAGCTTCCAACTAAGGAAATTAACTGGCCAGGGCGTTCTCCGAACTGGCCTCCTTCTGAATTATTTGATCCTAGGATTAGAATCAGTGCAGCACACAATTCGGATGGATTTAATGCAGATTTGTTGGCTATAGATAATCCTACAATTCTTTTGATTGGAGTCACACAAAAAGCCGATTTAAAGACCGCACTTTCAGATGTGACTAGCGAAATATGGCACATGGTAACTTTCCGTCATATCATTGTCACTGAACCGACAACGGGACGTAATCCTGCGGTTGAAGCAGAAGAATTAGCTAAGGTGATTTTCGCCAATAGACTCGATGAACCGATTATAGAAAAAGACCCCTCAAAAGCTATCGAAATAGCAGAAATCATGTCGAGACAAGCTGGTTGTGATATATCGGTGATGGGTAGTATTTATCTTGTTGGAGATTTACTGAAATTTGCTGTAGAACGAAGTGACGGCGACCTCTGGGAACATCTTCGCGTACATTGAGAGTCAAAAGGGATGACCCACTTCGGAGGCCAAGTATGACATCCAAGGCAGAGGACAAGCTGGAAATTGTTGTCCAGGTTGAGTCCAAGGACACTAGTTCCAAAGTCATCTTAATTATGCTGATTATTGTCCTAGTCGGGTTAGTAATTGCAGTAATGATGAAGGGGGGACCAGATGCCCTTCTAACAAGTGGTGATGACAGAGGTGTTGGAAATTGCGGGGATGGCATAGACAATGACCAAGGAGGTCAATCAGATCGCGATGATCCTGATTGCTATGCAAATCCAGAAGTTTGGGAGGGCTATGACCCGAGTCGCACAGAGGCCAACCGAGATAACGACCCCCCCGGTGGGAGACCCTGAGGTGGAATGATGAGTTTGAAGTGGGATGCACGTTTTCTTGACCTTGCAAAACATATCTCAGACTGGTCGAAGGACCCTTCTACCAAGGTCGGCTGTGTTGTGGTCGGAGAAGATAGAGAAGTTCGTTCAACCGGATTCAATGGATTTCCAAGAGGAATCGAAGATACCGCTGCTAGGCTGAACGACCGTAGTCAGAAGTATCCAATGATTTGTCATGCCGAAGAAAATGCAATCATGCACGCGGCTCGAATCGGTATTTCACTCAAGGATTGTACTGCCTATGTTACTTGGCCACCTTGCTCTCGATGCGCCCGTTCTTTGATTCAAGCCGGCGTTCGTGAAGTAGTGTATCCTGAAGATTGTGAGATTCCCGAGCGCTGGGAGGAAGATTTCGCAATCGCAAACAGTATGTTCACCGAATCTGGAGTAAATTATCGCTCGGCCTGATTTATTCAGAAATCATAACCCATAGTTCCTCTAGGTCAGAATGTAAGTCATCAAGGCTACCATCGTTGACTAGTACGAGATCCGCCAGGGCCGCAGTCGCATTAAGGGCTTGACCAGATTCATCTTTTGCAACAGCTTCTTTCTCTTCATTAGCGAAGAAAGTCTCTCTGTCGACAATATCTCCTGTTCTCGCACGAGTCTGTGCTCTTTGCCAGCGCGCATCCATTCCTGCACGAACTTCGATAAGAATGAAATCATCACGTTCCTGCAAAGCCTCGACTTCACCAGGTGTTCTTATCGAATCGATTACTGCATTCTTTCCATCTAACCTCTGAAGCAACATTTCAGCTAGAATACCAGGTCCGCCGCTTCTCCGTAATTCATTCCCACCATCGATTAAATTCTCTCGAGATTCTTTGATTCCATTCTGTTTGAGATGAGCACGTATGGAATCCGAGCATGATTCACTTGCCAACCCCTTGGATACGAGAAAGTCGACTACGGTTGATTTACCCGAGGCATAGCGTCCAGTCAGTCCTATTAGCACATGACTCCGAAAGGTCGGCATTCAATATCGCTTTCTAACTCCAATAGCGCCGAGTCTTAGCATATTGCAGCTCTGCATTATGTATGGCGCGTAGTAATGCGACCCGGTTTCCACGAGATAGACCTCTAAGTAATCTAGTTGCGGTTTCCTCACCAACACCCCTCCCCATCAAGGCTAGAACACCATCGTGTCCATGGGTTTGAATTAGTTCGGCATTCTTCTGCATCCTTGCACGTTCTTTCGGGTCATCGCTAGTTACCCACCCGGTTAGCATAGATTCCATGCGCTCAGGAGAGCAAGCTCGCATAGTTCCACCACATTTTCCACAAGGCTCGATTCGCTGCTGCATGCGACCAACTCTGCCTCGAGACTTCTCTTTGCAATTGAGACAGATTAAGACTGCCCGTTCAGCCAGCAGTCGAGTTTCCAATCTCTCACGAAGTTGTGCATCTGACCATGCAGGTAGCAACAAGTCTCTTTCAGATTTTGCCGATAGTCCAAGCGGCCCACTAGGAGTGTGGAAAATCTCCAATTCTCCTTGTTGAATATCTCTAATTAGATCCATTGTTCCTTCAATATCCATTCTTTCATGGAATAATTTTGATAGTGCTTCCTCAACAACTGGAGTGCCTCGATATCTCTGCATTAGACCTTGCATATTGACTCGACGTGGATCGGCTGCCTTCTGCAAAACACCCATTTTCCTAGCCACTTGTACCATCCTCCATCTAAGTGCTCTGCCATTAGGAATTGTCATCCTAAGCACGGCTTCAAGAGCATCTGGGGAGGTTGTAGTCAACCATTCAATAACATGAGCAGCGGTAGTTCCTGGGACTTGGAACGCTATTCGATATGGGTCGATTAGGGTAGTCCCCATCTTACCTTCGCGCATCGACCCCATCGCTTGAATGAAGTGAGCCAAAGTCTCGTTTATTTTACTCCCTCGACAGGTGTTCAAGACAACAGCACTGTCTCTACTTTCGATAGTTAGGGTGGTGTCAGTAGGCAAGTTTTCCGTCGCATCTATGTGTTCCGCAACCGCATTCAGTAAGTCTGCTCTGGCGACCTCAGATAGAGGGTAGTTTTCGAAATCGACGTCTCCTTTCCTTGCTTCCATTACTCCAATTGCAGTTGCAGCACTTCTCCTCAATCTGCCGACTTCTTGAGCGACTTCGATTGGCACAGGGGGCAATTCCCCCGCCCATACCGGTGCCTCTCCAGTATCCTTTACTGGAGCAACCAACAATTCGCTTTGTTCAGGATCAGCATCGACAATCATCCAAGTTCGACCAGCCATAACGAATCTTCTTGGCCGACCTGCATCATCTTCACCTACATCATTCAGTGAAAGCACAAAGGCTTCATCGACAGAACCCAAAATTCGCCTAGTTACGGCATCACGAACCTTGTAGGCAATTTCGTCAGGAATCATAGAGATATGTTCGGTACGATTTCTACCTAATTTTCCGGCGGGTGAAAACCATCCAGAACTAAGAGACTCCGGCAAGTGTAGAACCATTGCTCGTCGCCAACGCGACTTCTGAGCCTCTTCATATTCCTCATCCCAAGGAGGCCTTTCTTCCGGTACTAAATCTGCAGGCCTTGCACCGACGTTTGCTTTCTTAGCCAACCCTTTCCATAGTTTTGGATGCCAAATTGTTGGATCAGATTGCCTTGGCTTTTCGATTAATCTAAGCAGCCACCTATCGTCTAAAACTCGTAGTACTGCTAGCGTATCTTCTTCAGTCCATTGTGGAAAAATAGTCGAGCGTTTTAGTAATTCAGTAGCCTGAGATAAAGAAACAACACTTCTTTCCGCAGCCATTTGAAGAAATTGATTCGCAGCGACAATGGCCGGATTATACCTCCATTCAACTCCCTCTAATTCACCAGCCATTGCACGTCTTGCAATTACTGCACATTCTGCGATATCGTCTATTTCCCAAGCCAATACATCTCCTCTTCCTGTTCCTCCTAGATGATGCTCAGCTCGCCCGACACGTTGCAACATTCTGTCAACAGCCTTCGGGCTGTTCAACTGGTGGACTCTTCGGATGCTACCGATATCAATACCCAATTCAAGGCTTGAAGTACAAATTAATCCATGTAATTCACCGGCTCGAAGAGCTTCTTCCATCTCCCGCCGAGTTTCTGCTGCGAGGCTTCCATGATGGACACCAACTTGGATTTCAGGAACAATCGAAGCCAGCCTTTGAGCAACCGTTTCCGCGGTAGATCTTGAGTTTACGAAAACTAGGGAAGGCGAGTCTTCAATGAGTGTTTGAGCAAGATGTCGTAATGCGGCAATCGATTTTGGAGAAATCGCCCACTCACCTGCTAATAGGTCATCTTCGGCTGTCGGAGTTTCTCGATGTACGATTACCTTGGTGGTTCTCGGTGCCGGGCCAAAAATTGGTTTTGCTCCGGCCGACATCCAATTTGCAACCTCGTCCGGATTGCCAACAGTGGCCGAAAGACCAACTCTCTGGAATCGACCGCTACTTCCCTCCAAGGCAGAAATTCTCTCAAGTCCGATCAGAAGTTGTGCTCCTCTCTCACTCGCGGCTAAATCGTGAACTTCGTCTAGAATAACAGCCTTTACTCCAGCTAAGTGCTTTCTCAAACGGCTTCCCAGCAACATTATCTGAGCAGTTTCAGGTGTTGTGACTAGCAAATTTGGAGGATTCTTAGATTGCTTAGTTCTCTCTTTTTGACTGGTGTCACCGTGGCGTAGTCCAACACTTATTCCAAGCGGTTCGAGCAAGTTGGCCAATCGTCTGTCGATATCTCGGTTTAATGCTCTAAGTGGTGTAATATAGAGTATCGAGAGAGAATTCCAATTTTCTTTTAGGGCTCTCGAAGCGATTGGAAGAACCGCCGCTTCAGTTTTTCCACTACCCGTTGGCGCGACTAAAATTCGGTTCTCTCCCTCAACTAAATCTGCGGCTGCAGCCTCTTGCACTGGAGTTAATTCCCAGCCTCGATGCTCAACTAATTCCCGCACTTGCGGGTGAAGGAGTTGAACAGCCGGGGTGGGCATTAGGCCGAAGGCAAAGACCGACCAACATGAATAGATTGGTTTTAGGTTGGTATTTTTTTGTTAGTAATACAAATCAAGGGCGAAGAGGAATTTCATCCGTCCAGTGTTCCATTTTATTCAGAGTTATTGTAACATTCGTCAGTTCTCCTTGTTCCCAGTAATCAACTGCAATGAAAGTTGGTCTATTTCCAACCTCCCCCCAACATAACAAAGCCCTATTCAACAGATTTTCGTAATCGTTCACCTGTGCTGCTTTATTTGCATCAGCAAGGCCGAAAGTACTCAGCCAGTTATTCATATGCCAAACCGGTTGGGCTGAATCCCCTCTCCCTAGTTCGCAAGACATTTCCTCCTGCTCAGATTCGCCATAAGGCGTATCCCAAGTATGTTTCCAAGCCGGTAATAATTTAGAAAAATTTTCTTCGTATTCAAGTTCAATATAGATTACAACATCGATTTTTTCTAAAGCCATATCACCGATTGATGGCCATGGAGTGCCTAATTCATGGATGAATGCTCTATCTAAAATACCGGTGTCATTGAAAAGATATTCTAAATGTTCGCCGGGGACTCTGTGATTTTGAATTAACAGACTGACAATATCTCCGGTGCTGTTGTTGTGTAGAGATCCTAGATTCCTTAACCAAGAGAATGCATCTACACTTCCAAACAAGCACGGAGGTGCATTTGCGACACCTATGGCATGACAAAACACAATATCTTCCTTATCATTTTGTAATTCAGAAGGATGATATGGGTCTAGCATAAATGCTCTTATTCCATCATTCCATTGACTTTCTAGGCCAGTTAGATGATTTATTCCCGCAATAATTCCATCTTCAGGTGTGGAAAATGAATTGTGTGATTCTGCAAATGTGAAATCATCATAGGTCCTAAGACAATATTCGCTTCGTCCATGGCAGGTGATTTTGCTTTCCGCGTCATGCGGATCAAAGCCCCTTTCTTCTTCCCAATCGTTGGGTAAACCATCTCCATCAATATCCAAATCTAGAATATCACATATGCCATCGTTATCGATATCTGAAGGTATGGAAGTGTTTTTTTGAGGGTCACTATTGCAATTTACCTCTAATGTGTTGTTGAATCCGTCTCCATCAATATCTTGGTCTTCTTCGTCAGAAACCCCATCATTATCCATATCAGGAGGGGATGGTGATGTGCAGCCAGAAATAAACAAGACTAGAGCGATTAATGCAGCATTGACTGTACGATTCATGAGGGCACGGCAGATTGATTTAAACATGAATCCATTGGAACGTAAAGCGACAAGGGACATAATCCATGAGCGGAACCCAGCGGGCGATGGCAGGGCCGCTCAAGCTTCTGAGGACCACCTTCCAACGATGGTGGATGGGTCAGAAGGACAACCATTTCCGAATAGTTTCATCTTTGACAATTCTATCTCTTGCCGCAACAATTTGGGGTATTCTATTCCTGTTTGTCTTAGGTGGTACGACAGACGACTCAAAGGAAATGTGGGTTCCTTGGAGTTGGATTGGTTTAATCGTTGGAGGCGCTCTAGCATTTTGGATGGTTCCAGAATTTATGGTGTACCTCGGTCATAAGGCTGCCCTTGACGAAATACTGCTGCTCGATTCACGGCCAGAGGTTCTCAGGCGCCGTAAGGAGGCCGAGGAGGCCGCAGATATGCTTGGACCAGGGTATCAAGCCCATTTGGTGACACTTTACAATGACTTGGGGATAAAAGTAGGCTCAAGATTTAGGCACATTAAGCCAGCAGGGGTAAGGATTAGTGAATTTAGTATTGAGGCGGAGGAAGATTTAGTGGAAAGTGTAAGTGAGCCTTGGGATGAAATTTCTATAGAATCTAATTCAAATAATTCTTCCAAATTTAGTAGTTGGTGGAACACCAAAAATTCTCGATTATCGGTTTTGCTCCCTGGAGCTAAAATTTTACGTGAGGCGGATGCAAATCGCGCAATTCTAGGATTCACTTCTATTAGTGCCTCACTCTTACTTTACAACATGATATTTGGCCTCGCAAAACAGGGAGATGGGCCTCGGGAATTCACTGTAGATCTAACCCTAATGCTTACAGGAGACTCTACAATTCACACCACTGCTCCACATTTTGATGGCGTTAGTGGCCTCCTAGCCGTCGCCTCTCTAATCATGGTATTTTTGACTAGACCTTCTAATCAAGAAAGTCAATCCGAATCGAAAAGCAGCAAGACTTCGGCAGACATTGAGGAGGAGTGATTGTGGATATCCAAGTCCTCAAGCGAGAGGCAAGTCTTGCAATAGGATTGGTCATACTTCTATTGGGTTCGATGACGATTGCAACCGGCACTTATCCACCGATGGTCGTGGTCGAATCTGGTTCAATGATGCATGACCCTGAGCAAGGTTCGGTTGGAGCCATAGACCCGGGAGATTTAGTCCTAGTAATGTCCCCCGACCGTCATCAAATAATCACCTTTGCAGAGGCTACAGAAATTGGCGGTAAACACGAGGGTTACGAAACTCATGGAATGCCCGGTGACGTGATTATATTCAGGAAGAATGGTGGAAGTGATACTCCCGTAATCCATCGTGCTCTACTCAAAGCCGTAGAGAATCCAAACGGAGGCTGGGATGTACCAGGAACTGATATTGTGGCTGCTGAATCGATCACTGTGGAATTGAATTACGATTGCTACCATGGTAACTCGAATCTTACAATAAGTAATTGGATACCTCAGCATGAGGGATACATTACTACTGGCGATAATCGATGGAGCAATGGCTGCCAATACGATCAGCAATCTCTTACCGATGAAAATGGCCAATTGGTAACTGCAATCAAGGACGAGTGGATTATTGGTGTCGCTTCATTGGAAATCCCTTGGGTAGGTGCTGTGAAACTCTATGCTAGTGGTACAGACGGTCAAGTCACTTCTAATTCTTGGAGTAATCTTGCTGTTATGGTGGCTATAGTAATATCAGCTCCAGTCATCATTGAGATGATTACAGACCGATTAAATGACAAGAAAGAAAGTCAATCCGATGAAGAAGAATAGCCCATTCTCTCAACTTACCAATCGTGGTAAAATGATTGGAATAATTACAATGAATAAAACAAGTAGACTACTCATTGAACTCAATCTGTTTGCCGCATTCTCAATTCGAATAGGATCTCCCCCGCGCATAATGAATCGCATAGTTGAGTGAGCGGCATCCCTGAAGATGTGACCTCCATCGAATGGAATCATCGGAATTAGATTGGCGAATCCCAATAGGAAGTTTATCCAAGCTAACCAGAAAAGGAAATCAAAAGCATCCAACATACCTTCCGTTCCGATATTTGAAGCGATTATTCCGTCACCTGCAATCAACATCGCTCGCTCTTCTAAAGGCATTGTATGCCCATCATTTTGAATAGGGACACCTAACAAAATCAACGGCGCTACTAGCAATACCAATCCTTTCTGAAGCCCGCTTAAATCATCATCAGCCAGGAACCCCCAACCATCCACTGCTGCTGTGTTTGAGCGAAGATTACTAACTCCGAGAAATGCATCGCCTTGTTCAATTTCTAGTGTCTCCATCAATACTCTAGTTTCTTCCATATCACAACCAGTGGTTTGTTGGCATTGGTCCATATGATACTGCCAACGATCTGTAAAGGTGATTTCGATGACCCTAGTTTCAGCGTCATTATCTTGAGAAGCAATTACAGTAAAATTAGCAACCTCTCCTGAAGAATAATCCTTCATTACCTCAGTGAAATCATCGCGATCAGTCACTACAAAATCATCTATATGAGTGATGGTCTCATAAGCCATTAGTCCAGCATCTTGCGCTCCTGTTTCGCCAATAATACCAGTTGCGTGAACTCCAGGATTTTTTGCAACAAATCCATTCGCGGTTGCAGATAAGAGTACTAAGACTACAAATGTAGCAATCAGGTTGATTGATGGTCCCGCAGCGAACAATCGCATTCTCTCTCTTCTCGGTGCGCGGGACATTTCCTCATACTCCGGTTCAGCAAACGCCCCAACCGGAAGTAAACCGGCCAGAAGAAGTCCGAAAGATCGAACTTGCATACCGTGCGCTCTGGCTTGTATTCCGTGACTATATTCGTGAATTACTAGTGCAAAAATCAGAGCAATAATAGGCCACCAGAATGGAACAAAACTAGTCACACCGGGAATAAGAAGAAGGTCAGAAGCGGGTAAAACCTCTTGTTGTGTAGGAGCCGCAGCGGTTGCCAACGCTGCAGCGATTATCAATAGGATTACACCAAACATTACGATAAAGCATAACCAAATAGAAAATTCCCCATACGCTCTCCAAAATCTACGCGGTTTAGCCAACTGTTCAAGGGCAATCTTACCTCTACCAGTTCTTACCATTAGGATGATTCCGAGAACTCTAGTCGCATTCCATTTGTCTAGCGTTCCATTCTGTTCGAAATAAACCAAAGCAAAGTACCAGCCGGCAATCAATACGAGAGCCCATATTGGAGCCCAACCTCTAACTCCGGCCCAAGCCAGAAATCCCACAAAGAGAATCTGATTCAGGCTCAGGCCTCTTTCCATGAGTGTCCGCCTTTATTCCCCCCACTTGAATTCTCGTCAATGAATCCGTAACTGACTTGACCTGATGATGCCTCGGGTTAACATGGCTGAGAAGGGCGATATGTCTGAACGCAAGCAATCTAGAGAATTAGATAGTCTACGTCGCGACACAGCCGCAGTTGCTAGATTACTCAGGCAGGCTAGATTGGATGAAATCCATCAAGGCCTCAAACAGGCCAAGGCAAAACTCGATCACGCTGAATCGAGATTATCCGGTGATTCCACGGATACCGCATAGTCGTCTCATGAGGCGCCCAAATATTCAAGCATTCACAGGTTTATCATGTAGTGTGAGCAGAGATGTCCAATGCCCCGCTGGGTGCGGTACCATGGAATACAAGACAACTAGAAATCTGAAAATTAGGGCCTGGAATCCCCTCGGCAGCGTCTTTTATTTGGTAGGATTAATCCTAATTGTAAACTATATTGAAGTAGGAAGCGACGAAACTAATCCTGGAGTCATTATTGGTGCGCTATTATTCATTCCGGGGGTGTATCTTTCATCATTGGTAACCACTGATCTGCGGTGCAACACCTGTGCCGGAGTCATTCTAGAGTCCAAATCGATAGATCAAAAACTCAAGGGAGATGCTTTCGGTTTAGCGTTGAACAAGGCCAAATATGTCAGAGAAGCACTATCTGCTTCAACGCAGGAAGGCGAGCACGATTGTCCAGATTGTGGAAAGAAAATGAGCCATATCAGTGTCCCATTAGAAGGAGAAGCCAGACATCGGTCAAATCATCTTGTTCCAGATATCGTTGAAAACATCCAGAAACTTACAACTGCATCCTCCAGAACTATTGATCTAGACGGTTGTAAGGAGTGTGATATGTTATGGTTCGACAAAGCCAAGAAAGAAGAGGTGCTCTCTAGGGACGACACAATAATTCTAAAGCACTCTTGAATTTGAAAGTCTATCTCGTAGTAACAGATTTTTCAATAGATCTTGCACCGTCTGATCGACTGATTAATGCAAGAAATCTGTGCAAAGGCATTCCATCGTGCCAATTTAGATATGGAGAACCATTTCTCGTAAGTGGTACATTCGGGATACTTCTAGATAGGACTCGAAGTTTTCCTGTTAGCCCTTCTACTGGAACTTTCATTATCCTCCAACTATCTCCTCTTACCCCCTTAAGCCGGAAGGCGTAAAGTGGCTGGAGGCCACATTTCTCACCAGTACTTTTCAGAGCATCATACTGATATTTCGTGCGACCAGAAAGGTATATTTTGTCAGTTTTTGAGGATTTGACTTCAATTGGCATACACATATCCCCTCGAAGAGCGAGAATATCGCCAGTGCCTTCAGAACCACTACCTGGTGCTCTCACAACTAAGAATGGGCGTTGACAGACCTGCATGGCCCGTGCTCGCTCAACTTCTGTACACGAGCGGGTAATTGCAACTACACCCTTGCGCTCGCCCGCGAGCACTGAGCGTAATTCCCGCTCGTAGACCCCAGACATGTGCATAGCGCATTGTCAGGGTTCTTGACGACATCGCTTGAGCCAGCCTCGTAGTGATACGTTTCGACGTTTCCAAGTTATGTCGGCACATATCCTGCAAATGTAAGCAAATTATAGCAATCGGTGACCTAAGAATGGCAACGATTGAAGGCGGAGTGCAATTGTGTCCTATCGTGCCAGAGGTTGCAGTCCGCACTGAGGATTTCCGTTTGGCCTACAGATTACTCGGTCGTTTGCGCGATTCTGGTATTGAACATATGCAACTTGACCCCGAAAACCCTGTGCCTAACCGTGTTGATTTCTGGATAGCATCTCATGCTGAAGTCGGGCAAACAAATGATACAAGAGGAATAGGTTGTGCAGTAGATGAAATTGATTCAGTAATTTCTTCGATTATGAATAGAATTGCAGTAGGCGAAAAGGTCCAACGCATATGTTTTGGTATCGACCCAGGCCCACGGCCAGGTCTCTCTTGGATTGCCGATGGGCGACCTGCAGGATCTATGCAAATGGAATCTGTGGATGCCACCGTAGACCATGTGATGGCAATTCTAAATGATTTCATGCCACCTGAATCTGTAGTTAGAATTGGCAATGGTTCGCCGACTATATCTTCCAGAATTGCCAATGTTTGTTTGGCTAGGGGCCTGGCAGTCCAATTCGTTGACGAGACCTCAACTTCTAGAGGGTCGCGTCATGACCATGTTTCAGCCGCTCGCACAATTTGTTCAAAGGAAGGAATTCCCCTTACAAAGCGTCTACAGGTAATCCCTACAGAGGGGGAGGTTCGCGATATTCAACGGCGGAGTCGTAGCATCTCGGAAGGTAGATTGACAATTCCTTCAAAGCTTGCCCGAGCCGTTGCTGTTGGGAGGCTAACTCTCAGTGAAGCTGTAGAACTTCACATACGGTCACTCGACCGCTGAGAGTCAAGAATCAAGCATATTTTCCTTTTCTATATGCACGAGTCTGATCAATACCAGGGAATCTGTCCTCCGATTCTCGATACACTGTTTTCATATTATTGAGGAAGTTATTGTCATCGGTAACGATTAGCACTTGGTCGACACCGGGGTCTTTACCTTCATCCATCCATGCAAGTACTATCTCCATAGTCATCCTAGCCCCTTCTCGATTTGGGTATGCAAACACATCCATGCTAATCGGCGGCATAACTAGCGTTTTCCGTTTCTTCACATTTTCAATCTGCTCAAACATAGATGCGTATGACTGCTTCAACAAATCACGTCTAAAATTATCCTGGTTTGGACGTCGGCAATCCGGTCCAACAACATGAACTAAATTTTCGAATGGTAGATTAAATCCAGGGGTAGTAACCGCTTCCCCCACTCCGCAAGGTTGCAAATTTTCCTTACGCCGTTCTACTGCGATTCCATGACAGAACTGGCGAAGTTCATTTCCAGCTTTTTGGTGTATTTTTTCGTCTAAGCCTTCTCTTCCCGCAAGACGATTATTGGCGGTTGTAACTAGAAGATCTCCTTCCACTCGTAGAATGTTACCATAAAGAACTCTAACATCACCATATTGGCATTGTCGGACAATGACAGTCTCCGCCATACAATTGCGAGATGAGGCCGTCCGCTTTCACCTCTTCGTTGGGCAATCCCCTAATTTCGTCACCGACAAAGGGTTCATTCCCACAAAGCCCCCCCGCCAAAATACAATGTCCGTTGGGTATGTACTAATCAATGTCGAACCAGGTGCTGAATACGAGGTTTACAATTCAGCCTCTGAATTACCCTTTGTCGTCGATGCGAATCTATTGTTTGGAGATCACGATTTAATTCTTAAAATCGAGGCGGAAAACATGGGTGTAATCGCACGATTAGTAGTCGATAACATACGTTCAATTAACGGCGTTCTCAACACAAAGACCCTTGCATGCGCCGAATTATGAGCTCTTTTTTGGTTCAGAAAACCCTTTGGATTTTTCCAAAAGGCCCCTAGAGCGGCGCAGTAATGCGATTATTCGCCTCAAACTTCATAATCTCCCCGAGTCCCCCTCTTTGCGGAGGTAGATAATAAAATGTCTAAGAAATACTTCGTGTTAATGGAAGGAGGAATGGATACTGCTCAGGTGTTTGTAAGCAAGCAACCACGCGGTGCCGCTCTAAAAGCAGCCACACGCGGTCATACCGACATTCAGCTGCGCGAGCGCGGTACGAATAAGGTACACATGTTTACAGGCTCGACCGCAATGGTCCCTAAGCCTGCAAATGGACCAGCATGGCTTCCTGACAAGATCAAGAAGGCCAACGTGAAGAAAAACGGCATCAAGCACCTCTGAGTGACTCAGAGTGCGCTGTTTTCCGATCATATTCGCCGAATTATGTAAACCCGTCCGTGATACCCTAGTGGGTGCGCGGACGGGCGATTTCAATTATGACTTCAATCCCAATTTTCGGGCAATCATTGCTAGGGGGTCATAATATTCCGTTACTACCCTCTCTTTCAGAGGAATGATTGCATTATCTGTAATATTGATTCCAGCAGGACATACCTCTGTACAGCACTTGGTGATATTACAATATCCTATTCCAAAGTCCTCCTTGATTTCTGGTATTCGACTTTCAGTATCTAAAGGATGCATTTCCAGACCTGCCAATCTAACGAAGAACCTAGGGCCTGCAAATTCGTCAAACTTCTGATGTTCACGAAGAACGTGACAAGTGTTGACACAGAGCATACACTCGATACATGCTCTGAATTCCTGTATGCGATCTGCTTCTTCTTGTTTGAATTCCCAATCAAGTTCTTCTGGCCCGTTAACTGGGACCATTTTCTTGTTCATTTCATATGCCCAAGACAAATCGGTGACGAGATCCTTTGTGATTGGGAAAGCCTGCATAGGCTTGACAGTTACCGGTTCTCCTTCTGGAGTCTCTTCCATTATGTCCTCCATTCGTGTCATGCACATTAGTCGAGGCATTCCGTTAACTTCAGCGCTACAAGATCCGCACTTACCGGCTTTGCAGTTCCATCTACAAGATAGGTCAGGAGCATGCTCTGCCTGAATCCGATGTATGACGTCTAGTACAACCATTCCTTCGTCCATTTCGACGGTATAGTCAACCATCTTTCCTAGAGCCTCGCCATGGGCATCTCCAACCCCGCGAAATACTCTGAAGGTAACTTCCTCTGACATACTCATGCCCCCTCCTCGTGTAGATCTTCTGCATCAAGTAGTGCTTTGAATTCTTCATCTATTGGCGGATAACTTGTGTGTTCTATGTTCATTGAACCATCTTTGGAGAGGGAAATGACACTATTCACCTTTCCCCAATGACTATGATCGGGTACAGGAAAATCATCTCGAGTGTGTCCTCCTCGAGATTCTTCTCGTTCTAGCGCGGCTAGAGCGCACATACGAGATACATCAATCATAGCACCCAATTCTAGAGCTTGATGCCAGCCTGGATTGTATATTCTTGACCCTCCAGGGCTAGTAATCGCTGCACGGGTCTCTAGTTCATCAAGATCTTTGAGAGCCTCTTGCAATAATTTGCCGGTTCTAATAATTCCGACTTTTTCTTGCATCATCTCGCGTAGGTCTTCTACAACGGCAGCTGGATTTTCCCCATCTTCACGGGCGAACGGCGCTAGAGTTTCAGAAATCACATCAGCAATTTCATCTTCTGGAATTTCTTTGTATCCATTAATTGCAGCGGCTCTAGAAGCCGCGCTCTCACCGGCAATCTTACCGAATACGATAAGGTCACTTAGGGAATTACCACCAAGTCGATTTGCACCATGCAGACCAGTTGCTGCTTCTCCAGCAGCATACAATCCAGAAATAGTCGACTCTTGGGATTCGGGGTCGACTTTGACTCCTCCCATGACATAGTGAGCAGTTGGCCCAACTTCCATCTTGGTAGTGGTAATATCAACCGCAGCCAATTCCTTGAATTGATGATACATACCTGGAAGTTTTTTCTTGATATCTTCAGGACTCCTCCATGAGATGTCTAAGTAAGCACCACCGTGCTCACTCGATCTACCTGCATCGCGCTCTGAGTTGATAGCCTTAGCAACAACATCTCTAGTCAATAATTCAGGAGGTCTTCTCTTGGTTGCCAACTTCCCTGAAATAACTTCGTCAACCCATTCAAGTGCTTCTTTTTCGGTATCCGCAAACTCGTCGGCATACATTTCAGGGATGTAATCGAACATGAATCTCTTTCCTTCTGAATTGGTTAGCATTCCGCCTTCTCCCCTCACACCCTCGGTGACGAGAATTCCTTTCACGCTCGGCGGCCAAATCATACCGGTTGGGTGGAATTGAACAAATTCCATATCTCCAATTTTCGCACCCGCCCAATAGGCTAGAGCATGACCTTCTCCTGTATATTCCCAAGAACCGGAGCAAACCGCCCAACAGCGAGTAATTCCACCGGTTGCAAGAATAATTGATTTCGCTTTGAAAAGATGTAGTGATCCATCGTTTCTATCGTAGGCGAAGCAGCCGGTAACCTCTCCGTCTTTGGTGAATAATCTTCGAACTGTGTATTCCATGAAAACGTCCATTCCCATGTGAACTCCCTTTTCTTGTAAGGTTCGAATCAATTCTAGTCCCGTGGCATCACCAATGTGTGCTAATCTAGGATAAGTGTGGCCACCGAAGTTTCTCTGACTGGTCAAGCCCTTCGGGGTTCTATCGAATACGGCCCCCCAAGTCTCAAGCTCACGAATCCTATCGGGCGCTTGCTGAGCATGAATTACAGCCATCCGCCAATCATTGAGATATTTCCCTCCCTTCATGGTGTCTCGAAAGTGAACCTTCCAATTGTCTCTAGGATCTTTGTTTGCAAGAGCTGCTGCAGCACCGCCCTCAGCCATCACGGTGTGGGCTTTTCCTAACATAGACTTGCAAACTAGAGCAACGCTTGCACCTTCTTGACTAGCGGCGATTGCTGCCCTCAAGCCAGCTCCTCCTGCACCTATGACAACAACATCGTGCTCGTGGGTTGTGTAGGCCTCATCGGAGATATCGTAGCGCATTCACAAACCCCCCCAGATAATCATATCATTCCAGCCGAAGAATGGATCGGTACATGCGTAAATGTAGAAGTCAGCAAACATGACCCAGAATAGAGAATATAGGGCCCATTCTTTGTGTTGCTCGTTGAGTTTAGTGGATAATTTCCAGAGTTTGTATTTCATTCGATTCATTGGTGTGGATGACCAATCTTGCGAAGCACCTCCGACGACATGTCTGAATGCATGACATCCAAAAGTGTACCCCGTGAGCATAATTACGTTAACCAAGAGAATTAGGCTACCAACAGTTACTCCGTAAGCATGAGTATCCCCTTCGTGGAAATTTACTGACATCCAAACATCAAATGAAAGAAGTGGAAGATATGCCAACATAACATACATGAAATAACGGTGTAGATTTTGTACAACTAAAATTCCAGTTTCACCTGAATATTCATCCCAGGGTTTTGACACCGCACAACCAGTTGGTTGAGCCATGAAAGCACGATAGTATGCCTTTCGGTAGTAATAGCAGGTGGCACGGAATCCAGCCGGGAAAATTAGAATGAACATTGCGGGACTTAACCACTGGAGTTGTTGAGGAACCCAGGAATGTTCTCCTGGTACGATTAGAGGTGAATATAGAGGGCTAAGGACGTGAGATCCTGTGTCTTCAATTGCCATAGTGCCAGCGCCGTGCCCGACTCCTGCGGAAAGTCCGAAGTCTGAGAAAATCCAGAAGTCTGCTTCCATGAATCCTCGCCATGTTGCATAGAGTATCATAAAACCAAGATATGCAGCCATTGCAGTTGGCCCTTTCCACCATTTGTCGACTCTATCTGTTGCTCCAAATCCCTTCTTCATCGGGAGTGGGAAAGTGATGCCCTGACTCATATCCGCACCTGACAATCCAAACGCGCAGTTCGACAGCAATAAGTAATTGCATTCCACCACGTCTGGAGTCTCTTGCGATTGTTCAAAATCCGTAGGTTCAATACCACCCGCCCTTATGGCTAATTGAGGGGCTTTAGCGGGTGATTGACGATCTAACCAGTTCGATTTGCCTCAATTGTGGATATATGCCGGGGGCATTCTTGCCAGGGCTACCATGTCCAGAATGTGGAGAATTAATTTTTCCTTAATTTATGTATTTTCAAAATACTCTTTGAAATGTCTAACTTCCTTCAACAAGTCATGGATACAATGACGTGTTTACTGGACTCTGATACGAGAGAAGAATGCAACGCACTTCGGGGTTAAAGAGAGGCTTACTATGCATTACCATGGGTATTTCCATACCCAGAGGATTCCATCGTTGATGATTACTTGGATTCCAAGCATAGATGCCCCAATAAATGGCAGAATTGAACTTCCTGATGCATCGCTCTGCCAAGCACTCCAGCCAAACAAAATCAGTAACAAGTTTCCAGTCACGACAAGCCACAAACAACCTATCACCAACCACTGCGACCAAACTGAATCCATCCGTATGTGTAGGGACGTCAATTCAAGCCAGAACATCGAGGGTATCAATACCAGTAAGAATGCAATCAATAGTCTCTGATGTCCACCCTCAGAAACCTCTCCGCTCCAAGGCCAGCCTACACCTTCAACAACAGAAGATTCCCATCCAAACAGAAGTTGATGGAAGATGATGAGGAATCCAATAGCGGAGATGAACATACAGGTGACATTCAGGGTTCTCCAAGATTCAGGTATACCACCCCAAAGCGCCATTGGGTCATCTGCGCGACGTACTCCTATGACGTAAGATGCAAGTACCATCGGTCCTAGAACAAATACAACCGTACGAACAAATTCTCTCGAAATTTCCATTTAGATAGCCCCTAATCAAGCAAGTGCGCCGTAATCTGCGTCCGCTTCTTCCATCTCGATTTCATCAACATCCATCTGAGCAAGTTGTAACTTTCCAGATAACTCATCGTTTACGGCATGCCAGTAGGAGTAGGCTTCGATTACCCAAATTCCTGATTCACGAGTTCCGTTTCCACTACCCTTGACTCCTCCAAATGGTAGATGAGCCTCAGCTCCAGTTGTCGAGTTGTTAATTCCAGTCATACCGGCCTTAATCCCAGTCTTGTAGCGATAGGCTTCGAGTCTATCATTGGTGTAAATTGCAGAGGACAATCCATATGGTGAAGCATTTGCCAAGTGCAGTGCATGATCGAAATCACGGGCCTTGACAATAGTTACTAGTGGCCCGAAGATTTCTTCATGGAAACACTCCATATCCTCTGTGACATCTACATAGACATGAGGCCACATGTAGATGCCTTCGCTAGCATCACCATGGAAACTATCTGGCTTGTTGTCATTTGTGATTCGACCTTCTCCCCAAATTTTGTTAGCACCACTATTTTCACACATATCAACACCTTGAATGAAATCAACTGCATATCTCTCGGATAGCATTGGACCATACAGTACTCCCTCATGACGCATTGAATCACCAATCGAAGTGGATTTCACCTTCTCCATAAATCGTTCAACAAACTCATCATAGATGTCTTCGTGAATAATCAAATTCCCTAGGCTAGTACAACGCTGTCCTGCAGTTCCGAATCCTGCCCAGTAGGCACCCTCAACCGCATTTTCCATATTTGCTGATGGCATTATTACAAGTGGATTCTTCCCTCCTAATTCTAAGGAAGCGCTAACAAGATTACGACCACAAGTTTCTCCAATCATCTTACCGACTGCGGTACTACCTGTGAACGAGATTTTGTCGACCATCCCTAAATCGGCAGAATCAACTAGTGCTTGACCTGCTCCACTACCATTCCCATGTACCAAATTAATTACACCATCTGGTAATCCTGCTTCGTGCATAACACGCGCCAGAGCGAAAGAAAGCAGGGGTGAATCTTGAGGGGACTTCCACACGCAGGTATTGCCGCACATAATTGCTGGAATCATCTTCCAGAAAGGGACTGCTGAAGGGAAGTTGCAAGAATTGATTATTCCACAAACCCCCAATGGTCTACGGTAGGTGAACAATTCTTTGTTCGGTAACTCTGAGTTGACTGTCTGACCATATAGTCTGCGACCTTCCGATTGGAAGAAGAGACATGTGTCAATAGCCTCCTGAATTTCACCACCACATTCTTTCAATGTTTTACCAATTTCACGAGCCTGCAGACGAACAAGATCGTCTTTGTGCTCCATCAATAACCTACCCATGTTACCAATTATTTGACCTCGAGTTGGAGCAGGTGTACCGGCCCAATCAGGGAATGCCGCACGAGCAGCTCTTAGAGCATCGTGTACATCTTCTTTGGTTGAGAGAGGGAACTCTCCTAGACAATCTTCTAACCATGCCGGATTAGCGCTTTCGTAAGTTGCCCCATCAGTAGCAAGAGTTAGCTTACCGTTGATTATGTTGTAACCTCTGACCTTTGGAGATCCATTCGGGTTATTCGCTTCCATGTATTCGAATCCAGTCTCGAGAATGTGGGTCATACTTCGCGCGAATCGAGAAGTAGCAATGAAACCACCGCATCGCTATTCGTGATTCCGATAACCGAATTACCAGATTTGACAATTGGTAATTGGGGGGTTTAACTACCTCCGATGTCGACATCATGTTACGAGGAGGGTGAATATGGCAGAGGAATCCGACAAAGAATTGAAACTCAGAGTAGCCAAAGCAATCCCTAGCGACGTCGGTCATGGCAGAGCAAGAGTGCCTTTTGACAACGAATTGAACCTTAAACCCGGGGATATAATCGAGATTGAGGGTGAACGTTCTACCGCCGCAATAGTTTGGAGGTGTCGGCCCGAAGACGCGAACCTTGGTGTAATTCGAATTGACGGTATTATCCGCAAAAATTCGAGTGTTTCTCTAGGCGATCGAGTCACAGTAAGAAAAGTCGAAGCTCAGCCATGTACACGACTCATACTAAGTCCGGTTATGGCCAAGCAACAAAAGGTTCGATTTGGACCTGGAATAGAGGGATTTGCCCGTCGAGGATTGAACAAGAGACCTGTAGTATCTGGCGATCGAATATTCATTCCAGGAATGACTCTGTTTGCTGAAGCATTGCCCTTCCAGATTGTCCAAACAAGTCCAAAGGGTATTGTCCAGGTGTTGCCCGATACTGAGATTATTATCAAAGAAGAGGCAGTCGACGAGGGTGAAGACGCCGAAGTCTCAAGTATCACATACGAGGATATTGGAGGCATCGGAGATCAATTACAAAAAGTTCGTGAGATGATTGAGCTTCCACTGAAACACCCTGTTCTATTCCGCAGATTAGGAATCGACCCCCCAAGGGGAGTTCTATTGCACGGGCCCCCCGGAACCGGTAAGACTCTGATTGCGAAAGCGGTCGCCTCTGAAACACAGGCACACTTTACATCGATAAATGGACCTGAAATAATATCGAAATATTATGGAGAGAGTGAAAAACAACTGCGTGAAATCTTCGATGAAGCCACCGCAAATGCTCCGGCAATCATTTTTATCGATGAATTGGATTCAATTGCGCCAAAGCGCGAAGACGTCTCTGGTGAAGTTGAGCGCAGGGTTGTCGCACAACTTCTCACTCTTCTTGATGGAATGCAGGGCCGAGATAATGTAGTTGTAATCGGCGCCACAAATCGACGCGATGCAATAGACCCTGCTCTGAGGCGCCCAGGCCGATTTGACAGGGAATTGGAAATTGGTGTTCCTGACAAGAATGGTCGAGAGGAAATTATCAACATTCACACTAGAGGCATGCCAATCAGTGACGACTTCGATATGGATTGGTTACTCGATAATTCCTATGGATTCGTCGGCGCAGATATCTCAGCCTTAGTTCGAGAAGCGGCGATGAAGGCTCTGCGCCGATATTTGCCAGAAATCGACCTCGACGAGGAGCAGATTCCCGCCGAAGTTCTAGAAAAGATGGAAGTCAAAATGACTGATTTCCGTGAGGCAATAAAGGAAATTGAACCAAGTGCTCTACGTGAAATTTACGTAGAGGTGCCAGAGGTATCTTGGGAACAAGTAGGTGGTCTAGAAGAGGTAAAGGAGCGCTTGAAAGAAAGTATCGAATGGCCACTAAATCAGCCAGAGATGTTCGATCATTTCGGAATCAATCCTCCTCGTGGTATCGTATTATTCGGAGCACCTGGGACTGGAAAAACATTGATTGCGAAGGCAATTGCTAACGAAGCAAAGGCCAACTTTATTTCAATCAAAGGCCCTGAAATGGTCTCTAAATGGGTTGGAGAATCAGAAAGAGCTGTACGCGAGGTCTTCAAGAAAGCTAAACAATCCAGTCCTTCGATTATTTTCCTAGATGAATTTGAGAGCATTGCAGGAGTTCGTCGCACAATGTCTGGCGAAGGCTCAGATGTGATGAATAGAGTAGTCAATCAATTACTATCCAGCATGGATGGTGTAGAGACGATGGAGGGTGTAATCGTAGTTGCTGCGACAAACCGGCCAGAGATGATCGACCCCGCTCTGCTCCGAAGTGGGCGCTTCGAGAGAGTATTACACATTCCACCACCCGATTCAGATTCTCGGAAGGAAATTCTGCGAATTCATACCAAGGATATGCCGTTGGGCAAATTCGACCTTGATGATTTAGCGGGCCAGCTTGATAATTACACTGGGGCCGATATAGAATCGATTTGTCGAGAGGCCGCTCTAATCTCTATGCGAGCCGGAAAAAAATCAGTCTCGAAGAAGGCCTTTGAGGAAGCAATTGCTAGAGTCAGACCTACAATCACCGATGAGATGATGGAGTACTACGGTCGCATGGAAGGTATGCTAACCAGTGGTCTCGAATCGGTACGTCGCCGACCAGACACACTTTCTGGTATTGAAGCGGTTTGAGGTGAAGAAATGCCGTCAACTTTCGGCCGAGAAATTCTTGGACGAAATGTTGTCGATCAAGCATCTGACAAGCTCGGAGTTCTAGCCGATTTTAGAATCGATATGTCTAGCGGAAGAATCACTGCTATACTGGTTAATCTTGAGAATGATTTGGATCCAGCAATGCTACCTTGGCCAACCATAGAAGGCCTACTGTCAGTTCCAGTTGAAGAGATTGCAGAGGTCGGTGTGAACATCCAACTTGCCCGTTGAGTCGATGCACGGTCCGTTCAGCGGTGAATAACGGTCTTAAGTCGTAGTTGAGGCTCGTCAGATGTTCCTTAGGAACGGTGGCTTGCAGCATGGTGAATTCTCGCGTTTGGATGAGGAGGCTAACGTCGAGACAAACTCGACGTCTTGCAATCACCACAGCATTCTGGTTGATGCTAGGGATTCTTCTATTTTCAATTCTGCAAACCTACATCATAACCGGGGAAAAACAGCAGTCTGCATATGGTGACGACTGGAATGATTTGAATGGGTTTAGAGATGAGGTGTCGAATCTCGGAATTGAAACTACGGCATTAATTTCAAGCCCGCTTCTTCTTACAGAAATCGATAACCCAGAACAGTCGATTTTCGTTATCTCTGGAGTGGAGAGAGATACTATTTCTCTACCTAAATTTACTGGAGATGAGACCATAGTCGATTTCCGAGAAGCGGACGGTTACACCAGTTCGGAAATTTCTGCAATTAGGGATTTTGTTGACGCTGGTGGAACACTTCTGCTGATGGATGATTTTGGTTATTCTGCAAGTCTTGCCGATGAATATGGTTTGACTTATTCGGGACATCACCTCTACGACGGGGAAGCATGGGCTCGAGAATTAGACTTCAATTTCGTTTGGGTTAACGAAACTTCAGCATTCAATTTCACTTCTACTTCTGGTTCAGTCGCAATGGCAATGCATCCATGTTTGCGTGATGTTGATTTCGATGGAGTAATCGATTTACTTGACGATGAGCCATATGATCCGAATGTCGGGGGCGTAATTACCGAGCAAAATGTTGGCCTATGTGCCCATAGATGGAACCAGGAAACCGGTGAATGGGACTTTACAGAAAACTACAACCTATTGACAAATTCTCCATCAGCCTTCGAGAAGGATGGTTCCTTCAATCCCGCTGAGAATCGCTACGCTATTAGCGCTAGCACCCTTGATTCATATCTCGATACGAATGACGATGGCAACCTAACTGTCGGCTTTGAGGCGGCAGGAATAGCAGGCGATGAACAAGGTCCGTTTGCTATCTATGTCAGATATTGTGTAGATAGAATGTGTCTAGATTCTGATTCGGGGAGAGTTCACTTTGTCAGCGACGGTTCGGTGCTAATCAATTCCCTATACAATGCAGGACCTGATAGTCCGTACGCTGACTCTGTTCCACTAAATGATAACCGCAAGTGGGCCCTGGATATTATCGCTGAAGCTCTACTTCTAGGAAATACAAGTACAAATGCCGGCGAAGAAGCCATCATCATATTCGATGAATCAAGACACCAGCAGGAAACTCCAATGGGAGATACCTACAATCTACTATACTACATTCTAGTCTACTTTACTAACGATTGGATGGCTATGCTAATTCTATTCCTAACTCTCTTCATCGTACTAGAGGCGGTCCTCATTCGTAAGGATGATCCAGATGACTGGCGTCATGTATTCCGTATTATCTACTACGGATTCGGTGATGCTCGGAGGTATGAATACTATCAGAGGCCGCAGAAAATCAGGCAGGTGTTATTGACACGGGTTCGAAATCTCAACACGATGTCTCGAGAGGAATTCGACGCATTACCCGCTGCCGAGTTGCAGCGTATAGTCGGTGATCCAGTTTTAGTACAATTCATCTTTGAAGATAGACGATACAAGCCAGACGAGTTGGTTGGAATAATCAAACGAATCAGCGCTTGGGGTCAAACTACAGAGGAGAGTGATGCCTAATGTGGACACGTAAGGCCGCAATTATGCTGACGAGTGGCATTTCTTTGATATTGATTGGAATGATGATATCTCATTTCCAATTGATGATAATCGGCCTAACATTCATCGCCTTCTTGGTGATAAACGGCTGGGTAACCGGTCATTCAGACCTTGAAATAACTCGAAATATTTCTGCACAAAACGTCTACAAGGGTGACGATATCCTAGTCGAAGTCACGGTCACCAATAATTCGTATCGCCGTACTCAATTGCTCGAGGTATTCGATAATGTCCCTCACGAGATGAAGATGAGGCGAGGAATCAATCAGATGAGAATGAATCTCGGCCCTGGACAATCTGCTACAATGCGATATACTGTTCGTTGCCCACTCCGTGGTCATTACACCGTCGGACCGGTATCTGTTCGTCATCGTAACGCATTCAATCTCTTCGTTAATGAATCGAAAGTCGATGACCGAACCGACATTACCGTATTTCCTCAAGTTCGAGAAGTTGAGGAGGCCTTACTCCGCTCCAATGTGCCTAAAATGTACACTGGTGCAACTACTCTGAAGACCCCTGGCCAAGGAATGGAATTCTATTCTCTGCGAGAGTATCTACCGGGAGATGCCTTCCGAATGATAAACTGGAAAGCATTTGCTAGAACCGGCGAATTGATGGTCAATGAAAAGACACGTGACGCTGTTACCGATGTCTTCATCATTCTAGATACAAGAGATGTTGCAAGAATAGGAACTGTTCTCAAGAATCCATTGGAGATGGGTACTGTAGCGGCGGCTTCGATTGCAAATTATTTCATTCGCCGCCGCGATTCTGTATCTATTGTCACCTTTGGTGACAAGATGAACTACCTGCCACCAGAAACCGGCGACAAACAATACTACAAGACTCTCAGCATGCTTGCGGGTGTAACATCCAAAGGTAGCATGCCATTACAGGCTGTGACCAATGCGATGAGTTCTCGAATTAGTAGAGGTTCTCCAGTATTCATCATCAGTAGCCTCGAGGGAGATGGCACAACACTTCCAGCAATTCGAAATCTTGCAGGTAAGGGTCACGATGTTATCGTTCTGTCACCGTCAAGTATCGATCTTGAGAGACTAGTAAGCCGAATACCAAGAATGTCCTATGAGGTGCTAAAGCTAGAGAGGCAGAATAGATTGACGGCGATTTCTGGATATGGTGCAAAGGTTATCGATTGGATGCCAGATATCGAATTATCACAGGCTTTGCTGCAGGTAAAGACGGTTTGAGGAGGTTAAGATATGGCAATGGAAACTGTACCACCAAGTCAGACATTACATCTTCCTCGCTTACGCCGTCGTTGGCAAATCCTATTCCTTCAGGTAATCGCTACAGTAGCGCTATTGGCGTTATTATTCAGAATGACAGAAGTATACGGACCCTGTGATGATGGATTCCTAGAAGACGGCAACAACTGGTGTCCCTCTTACGAACATACTAGAGGTTTAATGTGGGTCAATGAACAACCTTCTTTCCAAGATAATGCACTCTCTGGAAGTGATGGTTTGATTCTGCCAAGAGAATTAGTTGGGATTGATTCAACCGGATTCGCTAGTCAAGCGGCTCCACTTACTGTGTGCTTTCTTCTGGCAGGATTATGGATGTTCTACCAAACCAGAGGTGCGAAGGTAAAGCTGTGGACTCGCAGAGGGTGTACCGGCGCGGTTATACTGTGGGCCCTTGTACCATTCACTCTAAATTGGTTTGATGAGATTGGAGTTATCGGTTTTCACCTTCCCTTACAACACATAGGATCTCTGTTCCAACCGTTACAATTAGCAATTGAGTTATTCTTTGTTGGAATCGTCTTTGCACCTATATTGGCTGGACTAATCGGTATCTGGAGCCTATCTAGAAGGGCGCTTACTTGGGCTGTGAGTTTCTTCTTGATGATTATAGGAGTACACGCATTACTGACCTTCCAAGGAATAACAGATTCAGTGGCTGGAATCGGCCTAAAGCCCCTACCTGCACAGATTGGGGAAGCAACACTGTATGGCGGTCTAATTTCTCCATTAGCACTTGACTTACTTGGTATTGCTATTCTGATACTACTATTCCATGAGGCAGGTAACGCCGTAATTGGCCATCTTGAGTATGCGGTTATGTTGCCTGATGCTAGTAAATCAGATCCAGAATATGTACGCCAATTCAACAATGTCGTTAACAGTCATGTCTTGCATACAGTTTCGATAATTGGCGGGGTTGCACTTACAACCGCACTCGCACTAGAGTTCGATGCCCTAATGCTCGATATAGTGGCTGTAATGGAAGGTGGACAGTGGAGCGGACAAGTCTCCGAGTCACTAGAGTTGCAACTGACATACGGGAAGGTTATCTCGGCTGGATTATTCCTTCTAGCGGTGGCTGGAATGAGATACGTAGTACCTTGGCAGAGAGTTAGTGGACTAATTGAAGCGGGAATTGCTAGTCTACGAGGTACAAAATCAGAATCCTAAATTTTTCATCTAATTCCTTGTAATTTCTCAATGATTAGAACTACTTTACTCGCAATCAAGAGAGTGGTTAATCCGAGGATAGTGACCGCAACCGGATTAGCCCACCATCCTAGATGGGATTCCATCGCAGAGATTACCTCTTCACTTATTTGCCAAGCTGCGACTATACAGGCTAAGAGGACGAATCTATCTATCCAAGGCGATGTCTTCTTTCCGGCTGCGGTAGCCCTATCTGGTAGGTTGCCAACCTCGCTCATGGTAATGGTGCGAAAAATATCGCCAATATATGCACCGATTGGCCTTATTCCCATTCTACATACACAATCAGTGGGGTTCAAGCCACAGAGGTCAGCCCGAAGACCATGGCCGCAGGTATTGACGTAGAGACTTGCAGTCGCTGTCATAAGCCTGCAATATTGCATCAAGAATACAGTGGACAGCACTTCTGTGCCTATCACCTTGGACAATCGATTAGGAAGCGAGTATCGAAAGACTTGCGTAGTCAATTGGTCCTTCCAAAGAATGCTAATCATGAGGATGGTCGTCCGTACACAATATTAGCTTGCGTTTCCGGAGGTAAAGATTCAGCAGTTCTTTTGGATATGTTGGTAGATATTATTGGAAAGCGACGTGATGTGAAAATCATCGCCGGTTGTGTAGACGAGGGAATAGATGGATACAGATCTCCTTCATTGGAATGTGCGAGGGATTTAGCTGAATCATTGTCTATCGAATTTGTTACTCTGTCTTACGAGGAAATGGGTTATGAAAGAATGGATGAGGTTGTAGAAAGAATGCCGATTATGGCTGAAAATCATGATGAGGCAAAGGGAATGATGCCTTGCTCATATTGTGGTGTTTTTCGCAGACAAAGCCTCAACGCCCTTGCTGAAAAGATACAAGCGGATGTTATGGCACTAGGGCACAACCTCGATGATATGGCTCAATCGATACTTATGAATTTGCAAAAGGGGGAGATTGAACGGAGTGTTAGACTTGCCCCGCATACAGACACACCAATCGAAGGATTGGCACCACGCATAGTACCTCTTCGTTGGGTTCCTGAACAGGAAATTCATGCCTATGCCTTCGCAAAGGGCCTTCCTATTCATCACGGAGACTGCCCTCATGCACCAGGCGCAATGAGGCAACAAAGTCGTGCAATTGTTGCCTCTTTAGAGGCCCAAAGTCCGGGTGCTAGACACGGATTACTACACGCTTTGGAACAGATTAGGGGATTGCACCGAGAGGCGAGAGGAGACCATCAGTCGGATGTCACAAATTGTCAGCAATGTGGAGAAATAACGAGCCGTAAAATTTGTCAGTCCTGTACAATGAAGGAATGGTTAGCGCAATCCACTTTGTGAAAAATCAATTGTGAAATCGATGAGGACTTGATACGTGTTTAATTCCTAAAGTGGAACTCAAAATACCTCTTTCAATAGAATGTGGGTC
>Ga0208277_1000305_pt1 | contig 29683 bp, 21 predicted proteins | sample ETNtaG_5_FD_185782 | JGI IMG/M metagenome (GOLD analysis project Ga0208277, IMG submission 185782) | Marine microbial and viral communities from oxygen minimum zone, Eastern Pacific Ocean - ETNP201406SV205 (SPAdes) (version 2) | ecosystem: Environmental > Aquatic > Marine > Oceanic ...
CCTCTGGATGGTGCTTATGATCCTGATTCCGATGGCTGGTACGATCGAACATCAGGCGATAGCCCGGCAGAACAAGGTGTATGGGTTGACCGTATATTCCAATCTGCCAACTTTTCCGAGCAAATCGGATTCGGCAATTCACCGCTACTATTTACGAACTCAATGGAATTCGGCAATGGCACACTTCCACTTTCCAATGATTCGGACTCCGATTCCGTATTGATGGAGCCCATCTTCGGAATCGATGGCTCAGTCTCTGACTATCTTCAAAATTACAATCTCTCCGATGGTCGCGAGATACTCAAGTATGGCACCAACGCTCTGGATAATGATACTGATGGTGATATGTTGCCCGATTATTATGAGTATCATATGGGTTGGAATGAGATGAATGACAATTGGTCCTCCCAGATGCAGATTGAAGTGGTCTGGCAACAGATATCATCCAATAGCTGGAAACCTGTGAATATCAACGGTGGCGCCATTTCGAGACCCATCTTGAATTGGACTTGGTTCACGCTTGATGCGACTGATGCATCGGATGTAGGCGGCGATGCCGACCGAGATGGAGATTATGATTGCGGGACAGGCGTTTGCCAATATGTCCCGTATACAAATTTCCAGGAATATTTCGGAATAGTCAATGCCACTCTTTCCTCTCCCGCGCTCGTCCGATCTGCACCCTTATTCGACTGTAGAGGCGATCCCGTTGAAGAGGGATGGCAGTTCAGGGAGGTGGTCCTCGGCCTATGTGGCCAGACATCATCGCTGTCTTCCAATTACTTCAGAATGAATCGAATCAGTATGAGTGATCGACTATATGCGCTGATTGTGGACGATAATGATGCTGACTATACCCAGATAGACACTAGCAATGACGAGGTCTTGCTCAGCGGTAATTGGACAGATTCCTACAACCGTTTTGCAGGAGATGAATTCCATCTCCCCAATATAGGCCTTGGAGAGTATTCGTACGGTTGGTGGCTGTTGGATTTCGATGGCGATTCAATAGCCGATGGAACAGATCCAACCAACTGGGATACCGATGGAGACTGGCTGAACGATCGTTTTGAGATTGCCGACGATTTGCTCGACGGTATCAGAGGAAATTCCGGATCTCCCATCAGGTATGATGACAGATCTGTCCCGTGAACGAGGAAGACGGCATGGATGAGAATATTCGAATTCCGGGAACCGATCAGCCCGTCGGGGAAAGAATACTTTTCATTCATGAAAATATGGTCTCATTTGTCAAACAGTACAGCATGCCCGTAGTCGAGGTTGCACTGGTGCTTTCGAAGTACATCAGGATCATCAGCCTGGAACTCAAGAATATAGCCGAATCAGCCAATGAAGAACTGCCAGAACATCTGTTGAAACCAATGTCTTTGGAAGATGACATGCAGGCCCCGTTAATTGACACATTCCCATTGGATCGCCTGCTGGGCTCACTTGATGAAGATAGGATGGACATCCTCGATACGCTAATGCGCACGGCGATTAACTCCGTAGAAGCTCCATTTGCATCCGTGCTCGCACTACTCAGGGACTGGGAGAGATTGGTCAGAACTCAACTTTCTACATCTCGAAGTCCGGGCCATTTATTCAGCCCAATCGAACTCCCGGAGACATTCTAGGCTATCGGGTCGACCCTCTAGATACTATGCCATTCGATACCCACCAGGAGTCAATTATGGACCAGATGTAGATTAGAGGCCAAAGGACAATTGTGAGTATGAGCGGTAGTTGGAGTATGAACCACCAGGCGCCCTTCTTGTGCTGTCTGTTGAAATGCTGTCCGAGATAGAGGAATGGTATCATGGCAAGCAGCGTAGAGAAAACGGGTCGGAACGCACCCCATGGCCCAATGCCCCCGCTCAACTCGTTCCAGATTGCCTTTATCACACCCAGAGGAGTCGCTCTTCCAGGTCCTTTTGGGTCCAATGTGACTGCAAGCTCGCCGGATGCCATGAGGTGCGAGCCTAGCGACGCGACAAATATGTGATGCAACCTCGGGAGGCCAGACATGCAGATTCCACCCCCTAGTCGGAAGCGGCCGATATTAGTAACTGGATTCGAGCCATTCGACGGTATGGATGCCAATCATTCGTGGGATATTGCAAGAGCAATAGCCAAAGAAATGGGCGATGAGGAGGCCACATGCAAACTACTTCCCGTTGACGAGGAAGGGTCAAAGATTGCTTCACGGGCAATCAAATTAGGAGAATATTCGGGTGTTCTTCATCTTGGTATAGCGATGGACAGGGAGAGGGTTTGCATAGAGATCGAGGCCAAGAACAAATATGACGTCGGTAGAATCGACAATTCGGGCCGAATTTTGACTATGGAAAAAATAGTTCATGGAGCTCCAGATAATATTGCCACAACGTTGAGTAGACATGTTATCGACGAATGCATCGAGGAGTCAGAAGATCTAGCCCTGAGTTCTGAATGTGGCGGATATATCTGCAATGAGACTTATTTCAGGTCATTGAATTCCGTATTGGAATCGGATATGCACGTGGAGAAAAGACCTCTCCCAGTTCTTTTCATACACCTTCCATCGACTGAATTGGTGCCTCTTGACCGCCAGATCAAGGCTGTTTCAGATATCGCAGAAGCAATATCGGCACCTCCTTCGATGTTGGTGGTGGGGGCGCTTTTACGAGATTCATTGGGGCGAATACTATCTTGTAGGAGGCCCCTTGAAGATCAATGGTCCGGATGGTGGGAATTTCCCGGCGGAAAGGTATCGAAAGGAGAGACCCTCATGGAGGCCGTATCTAGAGAAGTTAACGAAGAACTCGGAATCCACATAACGCCCGGACAAGAGGTAGCAAGGGAATTCTACAGATACGAGGATCGTTCTGTGGATCTGAGAATAATTGATTGTGGTGTGATAGACCCCGATTCAATAACGCTTATCGAACACGATGAATCCGTTTGGCTAGATAGGGAGAATCTCAATGAGGTAAAGTGGCTTCCGGCCGACACTCCGATTATTGAAGACTGGATAGCCAATGGTCTTCCCTGATTATAATCTCCGAGTATCTATCCACTCTGTTGAACTTCCGTCCTCGTTCATCGCAAGATCGTCACCAGGCCGTCTGGGGACGCTGTCTCTGCCGGGGTGGTCAGTCAGATTCGTAAGATAGCCATCGAGATCATTTTGCTTTATGGTGATGTCAATCGTCCCTCCGAGTGGGGACTCATCGACTACGAAGGAGCATTTACCTGCCGCTGCAGCTTGTCTGGAGAGCGAGAATGTCGAGATTTCACCATCAGAATTCAAGGTCATCGCATCGAGGGCAGTGTCCAGGATTCTGTGATTACGAGCCTCTTCTATCATTGTGCCCAAACTCTCGACATTCGAAACAAGCCTCACCGAGGATGAATTAGTGGGAAATGACCCCCTCTCCGGCATATTCTCCGGAGACCAGTCAGGGAACATCTTTCGAACTGCATCAAGAACCAAATCGGGACGCTCATGATTCAACAGGGTGGTCGCGACAACAATTTCCATTGATACCCCCATGTGCTAGTCATACATCACACCTATGCGAGGACAGGTGACATTCATGTCGAAAGTTGCAGGCCGACTACTATGGCCGGACGATCCTTTCCAATCATGCTCGGGCTCCTCCTCACCCCGACCATCATCCTTCTTGTTCTCAGAATGTCTCTTCCAGTCGTCGACTCAATATTGGTTTCCGATAGAAATGTGCTCATCGGAATCCATGCCTTTGCTGCCTTAATTGGTCTAATTCTCGCAGGCAGAGGCACTAAAAACAAAGATCATGAATTTCTAAGATCAGGTGCTATAGATCGATTAAGTCGAACATATGAGCTTGAAGACGGCGGCCTCTGGTCTCGCGCAGATGAGGCTCTGGCCCGACTAGAACGTCGAAACAGCAAGAAGAAAGCGATCCAGATGTCTGGCGGGGTTGCCAGCATTAATGCGGAGTCACGAGAGCTAGATCTCGGCGATGAAGAACCGGGAGATATACGCGTATCTGGTGTAGAGGTGTCAAAAGACACTGGAGGCAAACAAAATTCATTGGAATCTGAAAAGAAACCTGCAACTCAACGAAAATCAAGAGGAATTTCGGCATGGCTCGATAGAAGAGCTGAGAGAGTGGCCAGGAAACGACTTGAGAAAATAAGATCAAAACAGTCTGAAAATAGTATGGCGGCTACAGCCACTTGCAAAACATGCGGTGCCACATCGCCCTACGGTAGTTCTTACTGCACTACTTGCGGGTCTTTGCTGTAACGCCTGCGTCGGATTGAAAGAGGCCTCCCGCGAGGCATCGCTGGGAATGCTGCATGGCGAAGAGGGACTACTACGATGTCCTAGGCCTCGATAGGGGTGCCAGCGAGGATGAAATCAAGAAGGCTTTCAGGTCTCTTGCAAGGAAGTATCATCCAGACAAAAATCCTGATGACGAGCAGTCAGAAGCCATGTTCAAGGAAGTCCAGGAGGCATATGCCATCCTCTCGAATCCGGATGAACGTAGGAAGTACGATCGTTTCGGGCACAACCGACCAGGTGGCAGCCCATTTGGGCCAGGTGGATTCCAAGGGGTAGATATCAACATAGACGATTTGTTCGGCGGGGGCTTTGACAGCATCTTCAGTACATTATTCGGAGGCCGACAGACTCGTAGAAATCAGAGGGGTTCCGATCTCCTGTACCGCCACCAGATATCGTTCCAAGATGCATTCACCGGCACCGAAGCGGAAATAGAAATCGAAGTCATGTCTTCTTGCGAGGATTGTTCAGGCACCGGCGCATCCAGTCCAGGCGACGTTAAAGAATGCTCAACATGCGAGGGGCACGGACGTCTAAGGAGGATGCAACGAGTAGGCCCATTCACTCAGCAGGTCGTCTCCGATTGCCCTGCTTGCAACGGCGACGGCAAGACCATATCAAATCCCTGTGAGAAATGTCGGGGCGAAGGTCGACTCAATAAAAACCGGAGAGTTCGATTCACTGTACCGGCAGGAATAGATTCCGGTACTAGGCTCCGTATGAGTGGATACGGGGAAGCATCCAGGGATTCTAGGGGCGCCACCGGCCATCTCTATATTGAAGTAAAGCATGATGAACATCCTTGGTTCGAGCGCGATGGCGCAGATCTTCTAATGGCGCTTCCAGTCAATTATTCGAATATTGTCTTGGGATGTGAATTAGAGATACCCCACTTAGACGACAACCCACTCAAAATAAAAATTCCAAGCGGGTCCATGCCTGGCGACACCATCACAGTCAAGGGCCGAGGTTTTCCAAATTCAAGGCGAAGAGGACAACGTGGAGATGTCACAATAGTCCTGAGGCTCAAGTCGACCCCTCGTCTTTCTCGGGCTGCAAAGAAGGCGCTGGAAGATCTGAGAAGCCATATAGACGACGGCGCGACTCCAGAAGAATCAGCTAGGGATGAGGCTAAGCAGAGAAGAAAGTAGGCGGACAGAGTCACTCCCATCTGAGGGCTTTTCGTGGAACAATTGCTACGGGTTCGCCCTTCACCCGACCAGTCACTTCTACTTCGATCATTTCTGGAACGGGCGCGACTTGAATCGAAATCATAACACACTCTCCTCCTTGTAAATCTCCAATTAGTATCTCATCGCCATGGAACTTCCATCCGCCATCTACCTCATGAATTTCAGATCGAGGGCCATGTGGGAATGAAAGCCTTAGACAAGCCATTTTCCAAACAGCGTTCGAGGCCATCCCGAAACTAATGGCCCCCTTCTCACTATCATCAATCCAGAGCCCAATATCACCCAGGGGGGTGGAGGTAGAAATATTTGCAACTTCTCGGTTCACAAGACCTTTCTCAACAATGAAACCTGCACGTGCAGAGATTAAACCAGACCCTTCTACAGATTCCAGGGCTGCCTTTAGATCGCTATCGGAGAAACCCGTTTCCAGCTTGTTTCTTATCGAGTCTATCTTTTCTTGATTTATTGTATGTTCTTCATTCCCGCCAAAGATCTTGGACACTATTTCTTTCCTCATCATCAGCACAACCAGAAAAGCAGGCGTAAGTAGGAATACGCCTGCAAAAATATAGTAGGGCCTAGCCTCTGATGAAAGATCAACATAGGCTCCAAGATCTTCTTCAGGAGGGCTATTTGCGGAGATTATGAATGAATAAGCCCCTTCTTGGCCCGAGCCCTGTTCGATTCTAATGGCATGCATGCCCTTTGGAAGAAGCATCTGAGAACCATTTGTTGAATTCATGATCGAGTAATCAGCCTCGCCCCGCAACTCCTGAATCTGAATATTCGCCCCGCCCATCTCAGGATCACTTCGTATCATAGTTCCATTATCTGATTCAATAGATACCAGGTATATGTCGATTGGATCTATGTTAGATACATCCCCTTGTAGACGAAGCATGGATGATGAGTAAGCCCCTTGATCTGAGATAACAGTCCACATTGGCCACAGAGCCGACTCTTCAGAATTATTTGGAAGTCGATTGGGGGCGTCGCCCATGAATGCACGCTTATCCGCCTGAACCGATCCAGAAAAATCAGAAGACTCAGACTCAAGCATGACCTGTATTCCCCATTCACCTTCAACAGACGAACCGATACGAATTTCTAGAGAAATCGACTCATGAGACGTCACACCTGACAAATACCCCATTTTCTCCGAGATGCTGCCATCAAGAAGATGTTCATAAATTTCAATCGACTCCTCCTCGCCATTACCCGCAAGTGAGGAGATTTCGAATTCCACTCCTCCTGCTGCGGGCACAATGAATGAATCAAAGTCCCCAGGAAAATGGAAAAGCCCCCTAGCATAAGATGAGAAAGAATTCGTAGTCATTCTCTGATTTGCATGATGCGACTCCCCTCCCCCGTCCTCGTCGGAAGCTATCAATTCGACAGAATAAACCGAATTACGCCTATCTTGCTCTGTTGCTGACAAAACCATCCACGCTTCTTCATCACTAGAGGCGCTGACTGTGATTCTGGGATGCGCGTGAAGCCCGTCGCTCGAGATAGACGCGCTCCTACTGACCATTTCTCTACTGCCGTCTGTCCTTTCTTTCCACATTTCAACTAGAAAAGGAGCTTCTGAGAGTATTGAATCTACCAATGCAACCCCATTGCTGACGAGTAGCCATGCATCTGAATCGCCACCTGAATCAAACCATCCTGACATCTTCATAGTTGGCAACATATGAGTTTCACACAAGCCATCTAGGCAAACGTCTGATGAAGGAATTGAGTTAATCCCGTCCTGATATCCAGATGATCCATTTACATCTGTATGCTCATGGATGAAACCATCTTCCGATGTGAGGACAATAATGGACGCAGAACCCGTTGCACCGGACTCTTCGTCGATGCTGTATGTTAGTCGACCACTAGCATTCCCCGACCACGATAATTCATCTTCGAATACGACTTGATCAGAACCTGAGACTTGCAGAGAGAATCCAGAACATGGTCCATCTTCGCATTCAATCGTAATATGGGTCGGTCCAAATGCCTCGATTTCAAGAAGGCTAGAATCGCTACCCTGAGCGGCAGAAAGAGGTACAAGACAAAGAATCGCCACTACGAAATAAATCGCTGATCGTACGCTTTGCATGACTCCTCGACAAGCCCCTCACCTTAGAATCCTTCAAGCAGATGGTACTGCGGCCACGCTCATGGCCGACGAGGCTGCACTCGGCAGAACAGTCGAAGTGCGGGAAAGATTTGCTCGAATATTTGCATTGGGCGACAGGAAGAAACCATCTGCAAGAACACCTGCACTGGTTCTTGTGGATGGCGATTCTGAGATGGACTCAAGAATAGCGCCTTTTCGCCTCACTAGAGACTCAACCACCGTACCATCGACATTGAAATTCAGAACCAGGGGCAAGCTCTGCCCCCCATTTGAGAGAGAGATTGTGTGGGAGGCTTCCGAGGGTCTATCCCTGCCACCGACATTGGATGATTCTGATGGGGGAACCTTGCCATCCGGAGAAGCGTTTCTACCTGTGTCGCTACAGTCGATTTCTCACGACCCCCGCCTCTCAGATCTTACTGTAGAACCGTCTGTAATCTGCTTAATCGATGCGCCTCAGCTAGTCAATGACGATATTCGTATGATCGGGGCAATAGATGCGTTACGTAGAAGATTCCCTTCCTCTTTGATTTGGGCCCCTGGCATTGCAGGGCCCGATAATTGCGCTCTTCTTGCTTGGATGGGTATTGATCTGATGGACCTTTCAAGATCGAGGAGGGCGCACTCGAGCGGAGTGTTACTCTCTGCCTTCGGCCCCAGAATGCGTGATTCGGACATAGATGATGGAGACTCATGGGATCATCAGATTTCCATATGGAAGGATGCTCTGAGTGAGACAAGAATGGCTATTCGAGAAGGCAGTATAAGGCAACTCGCTGAGGCTGTAAGTCTCTCAAGTCCTAGATCAGTCCAGAGGATGAGGCGTCATGATGCACATGTTTCGGAGGTGGCGATTAACGATCCAGGACAGGCTGGCCTAGCGTCTACATCCGAACCTGGTAGAGTATGGGATTGTTCTTCGCGGACATCGAGAGACGACCCGATGATTAGACACTGGCACCATTCAATCGGCAGCAGATGGACTCCAATGCCTCATCAATCCGAAATAGCAGTGTTGCTGCCCTGCTCGGCAACGAAGCCCTACAGAAGATCTCCCAGCCATAGGAAATTCAGAGACGCTATAGCAAGCCGCGCAGTTTCTGAGATAATGGTCACGGCCCCACTTGGATTAGTGCCAAGGGAATTGGAGGTCCTTTGGCCTGCTTCCTCGTATGACATACCTGTAACCGGAGAGTGGGATATGGACGAGCTTCAAATCATCAGGAAGATGGTATCTGATGTCGTTTCACGTTCGGGTTTTGACACTATAATCAACCATTCAGGAGTTGATTTAATGATTGACGGATGCGATGTAATCGATACTAGGATGGGCGATAGTGCCGGTTCTCAAGAGTCTCTAAAACGACTTTCAGAAGAGGTTCAATCTGCTACCAAAGCAGCGAATGTCCTTGAGCCCAAGAGAGGCGTCGCACTACTCGAGTCTTTCCGATCCATCTCAAAACATCTCTACGAGGACGATGCATGGCTCGATGGTGCAAAGGTGTCCGGAAGAGCTCCAAATTACAGAATCACCCTAGAAGGCGATCAAATTGCGGTGTGGGACAGCTCAAAGGGAAGGTTTGCATTCTCGAAGTCCGTACTACCCATACTCCTTGAAAACAATACACTACCCATCGTCGATCTTGTAGAAGACCATGTATGGACCGGCGACCTGTTCACTTCGAATGTTGCAAGCCTCACGGGATCTCCCCGTGTTGGCGACGAGATACTTGTTTTACAGGCAGGCGTCCTCAGAGGTTCTGCTAGAGCAGTGGCCCCTTCATGGGAGTGGCCGGCGGCACCGGGCGCACTCGCTCGTGCCAGACACAGACTCTAGACTGCTGCGTAGCGGTTAAAGAGGGGCAGCAGGCCGCCTGCAAACTGAGGTTAGCGCGTATGGCGAGGATGCACAGCGGAGGCAAGGGTCAGAGCGGGTCTTCAAGACCATTTGTGGAAAGCCCTCCTGAATGGTCTGAGACTGATAAGAAGACTATCGAGGAACTCGTACTCAAGTACGCTGGAGAGGGACGTTCAACTTCCGAGATAGGGATAGTGTTGAGAGACCAACATGCGATTCCTGATGTCAAATTAGCAACTGGGGAGAGGATATCTGCGATTTTGAACCGCAATGAAATGGCGCCCCAATATCCAGAGGATATGATGAACCTCATGAGGCAGGCTCAGAGAATCATAGACCATCTTGAGGCCGGTAATCGTAAGGATATCCACAATCGAAGACAATTAGAACTCACGGAGTCAAGGCTACGCCGGCTCGCTAAGTACTACAGGGAATCCGGAAGAATATCCTCTGATTGGACATACAAGCGCGATCAGCTCAGATTGATGGTCGAGTAGATAGGCCCAGCTCAATCGAGCCGGAGCGTAGCGAAGCATCCTGAGCAAGAAGTTCGGAATGGACGCAGTTCGCTGTGCACCACATTGGGCGTCATACAACTTGGACATGTTATTGTCGGCAACGACCTGCCATCAACTCCTCTGTTTTTGCTTTTGGGCGACACGAGAGCCACCGGAAAAACTCCGATAAGGCCAGCCGCTCCGACACCCAGCACGAGAGGAAGATCAAATCCACCCACATACACGATAAAAGAAAGGATGCCGAATAGAGCTGCAGTAGCAACTGCAGGCGCTCTTATTCTGGACCTGGTCAAATAAAGTGAAAGCCCCGCTGTGATCGACATCACAAGAACAAGGATCAACGCTGACACCAACGGGCTCCCTGCGGGAGATGAAGGCGGAGTATAGGAAACCGAGAATATCAAGTCTGGATCAAGATCGGAGTCCTCGAATGATATAGTCTCCAGGAAAACCCATCTCCGGTGCTCAACGTCCAAATCCCCCCCGGAAACCGCTCCAAATCCTGCTAGAGCAGATGTCCTTAGCCCTGCATCGAGATCTATCTTTGTGAACCAATCGCTCTTACCCGGTTGAATGAATGTGCGCACAAGATATTCAGATTGGCCTTGTATTCCAGGGGTGTAGCGAGCCTCCAAGACGATCGTCACAGGTTCGGATGAGAACGCACGTGTCGCTCCAAAGTCGATCATTATGTCTCTCTGCGATAGATCCACAAGATCCGAACCCACCATCGATTCGATATCTATGCCGAGTCCTGTTGACATGAATGACCTGATATTCGAGGATGATGTTTGGAGATGCCCTGTGAGTGCTGCCACTTCAGCATCATCAACACGGCCGTTATGCTCCTCGCCTTTGGAAAGAGAGTCCTCGTAGGAATCCAGATTCTTCCACCATGATGATCCTTCTAGGGTGTTGTTGCCTATGTTGTCAAGTCCCCATCGAATCCACTGAGACATAGCCCCGTCAACGGTTATTTCCACATCACGATCTACGATTGAGGCTGTAGCGCGTCCACTTATCTTCACATCTAACTTGGTACCCGAGTCACGCTTCGGCTCCTTTTCAGGATACCAGTCCCCCGTGCCCCCGTCGCTGTCGATATCAACCTCGTAGGTCCGTACCGATTCTAGAGTCGCCCCGGGGTGCGGGCTAACTCTGAATGTAACCTGGATACCCCCTCCATCGTACGATTCGGGCCATTGCCATACGAATACGAGTCGAACCCCATTTTCAGTTTCAGTCACAACTGGGCTGGTTGTGAGTTGTTGAGAACCAACTGTAGTGGACCCAGAGCTTCGCTTGTTCCAGATGTCTATCCCATAATGCGTATCGATCTCGACAGGGAAATACGCGATTCCATCATTGGAAGAAGATTCTTCCATCTCTGCAGTGCCTAGAGGGAACTTCGCCAGCATTCCTGCATCCGTGGTGTCCCCCCAGAAGAATCGAATCCCTGCATCGTCCCCCGGTGCCGAGAAAGAAAGCGATTGAACTTCAAGCGTGAATCTAATTTGGTCACCCTCGGAGATTGTGCCTGAAGAAACCTGGACCGGGACAGAAAGAATTCCATTCGTGACCAGTAGGCCCGGGCCTGATGACCCGGAGTAGTATGTGCCGCCTATGTTGACTCCAACAGTCGCATTAAACTGGAGTCCTGTCGCTCCTTGAATTTCATATGGGATATCAAAAGTCCATTCTGAGCTGGGATAGTTTCCTTCCACACTCCATGTAGTGCTCCACTTCCCAATTTCTATGGCACCCAGTACCGAGGGAGTGACCACTGCCGAATGCCTATCTTCAAGATCGGAGGAGAATGCGGTTAGGCCACCAGATTGGGCCTCTCCAATGAGGAACATCCGGAAACCGTCTTGTTCGCAACATGAGCCATCTTCCTCAACTGCAGAAGTAACCATTACAGGGGCCAGAAGAAGGAGAAAAACAAGAGAGACTGACCTCGCATATCCGCCACCCATGACAACTCGCCTACCTGAACCCGGCTTGAATCCGCCGATGCATTATGCTGATTAGGGCCTATCTGTGAAGCCAAAGCAATCTTCGAGAACTCGAAGACCACTCCTCTACGCGGGCAAATCCCTTCCGCTCTAGTTGCACAACTTCACCGATTTTCAGATTAGCGTCTTCAACCAAGCAATTCATGATGTTCAATTCGCTTCCATTTGCCATTACAAGTTCGCAAGTAACGGACGAATCGGGACTCAACCAATGAATAATCGGTCTGTCATCATCTCTTTCTGTTGAGCCAATCTCGAAGATTCCTTCGACTGATTCTACATTTGCAAGCTCTTTCAGCCTGAATGAGTTCGTCAAATCCTCCTTCTCGATTATCACTGCCCCGGATGTAAGTGAAATCTCCCTCATACCTGCTTTTTCATCATCTGGATGGAAAGGTAAAACGATTTCGTGCGGCATCTCGCCCTGAATTTCAATATTCGCCGGATCAGAGACCAATGATATCCTTCTAGAGGTGCTATCGATTGATGCAGCATTTGATGCCTCGATGGACTCCATCGCAACAGCCACGTCCTTCTGAGTTACACCCATATCCACCCAGAAAGACCTGAGTGCTGCCGGATTGAACCCTTTCCTCCTCATAGATCTAAGCGTGGGGACCCTCGGATCATCCCATCCACCGTACATTCTGCTTTCGATACCGCGACGAATCTCGCTCGTCGAGAATGATCCAGATCCATGGATGCTCACCCTGCCCCAGTAGAGGGTTTCTGGATATTTCCACCCCAAGTGGTCGTACAGAAGTTTCTGCTTTCGTGTCGAATCCATCAGATCCTTGCCACGGATGATGTGCGTCACGCCCTGTTCATGATCCTCTATCGCGCTTTGAAAATCAAGCAGGGGCCATGCAAGATACGAATTCCCCACCATGGGGTGGGCTTCATGCTGAATCCTCCATGCTGGCCAGTCTCTCAGGGCTGGATTGGGAAGACTCATGTCCGTTAGAACTCTGACAACAGCATCACCGGGGGAGAACCTTCCATCAAGCATTTTTTCCCATGCTTCGATATTCTCTTCCACGGTTCTACCTCTGTGCGGGCAGGCTTTCTTCGAGACTCTGAGAGCTCGGAATTCTTCCGCAGAACACTCACATACGTATCCCGCACTTTTTCGTATCATCTCTTCTGCGTATCTGATATACACGGGCATTCTTTCACTTGCCCTCACTATTATGTCCGGCTTACTGCCTGTGAGCCATTCATAATCTTCGATAATCCACTCATAGGCATCCTTCAATGGCGGTTTTACGACCGTATCAGTATCATCAAAACGAAGAACCATTTTTCCATCATGCATCGATGCGTATTCGTGATTTATTACTACACCTCTAGCATGACCTATGGAAAGGGGCCCATTCGGATTAGGAGCGAAACGAAGAACGACACCAGCGGAGAGATTGTCGAGAGGCTTCAGCCCCTCCCTCTTCGTCTGCTTAGTCCTCTGAACCGCTTCTGGGTCGATATTCTCAATCAGGGCGCGTACCGATGCAGCACCCTCTGAATGAATCAGAGAGTTGGCCTGTAATACCTCGTCTTTTACGATAGACGACAACTCCTTTGCCCTTGAGCGGAGATCCTGCCGTTCTGCAAGCAGCCTACCGAGGGTAGACCCTATTTGCCCAGCACCATCATACTCCAGTGCATTCTGAAGCGCGTATTTCCTCACAGTGAGGATAGTCTCCTCGTCCCAAGCGTCGCCCATGCCTTACCTCGCCCCCTCCTCTGAGAAGGATGAATTCAATGGTTGCTGAATCAAGGCCCCCTTTGAAGTCCTTATTGGAACTGGGCCATTGTGCCGTTCAGACCAGATTCGAGATACGGTCGACCAAGTCCATCTGAGATTGGTATTCGGCGTATCTCCAGAGGTAAGTATTCGTATTGCATCCACCGTTTTCGAATCCGAGGGATATCCCGAACCCACATTGAACCCCACCTCTTCACTAATCTCTGAAATTCTCGAATCTCGCATCACTTTGGCGAGAATCGAAGCAGCTCCCGTGGATGCGCATATCCCATCCATTCCTATCTCGCTCTTCACTTGGAGCCCAGGTCGAAGTTCAGATATTTTCTTACGCATCATTTTCGAAAAGTTACTTGGATCATTGCCAAGAAGATCAACATGTACCCATCCCGTAGAGTCATAATCAGAGACTTCCAGAATCGCCTGAACAAACCTCTCGATTTCGATGGAGTTGAGGCTCTTAACTGCCCGCTCTTCATCAATGGACTTGGCACTTATCGGAATTCTGCAGACACGCCAATCACGTTTCTTAGACTCCCTCAATATCGACGACTCAACCTCAGTTCTTTTCTTCGAACTCATTATCTTGGAGTCCTTTGCGCCTATACTTTCCAGATGTAGCAAGTCTCCAGATGGTATGCATATCGACGATACTACCAACGGGCCAATCGCAGGGCCCCTCCCCGCCTCATCGACTCCAATTACCACAGAACTCATTCCATCAGATCCTTGATAAGATTCTCAACAGAATCAGAAGAGGGTAGAGAGTCACGTTGCACGGGGGCTTTATCGTTCGAGGGCAAATCATCAATTTCCCCCATCACGTCATCGACGATTCCTTTGTCCAATGCTAGATTAGAACGTGCAATCTCTTCTCTGTTATGAGTTATTTTTTCTTCTTCAGTTCGCTTGAAACCACTTGAAAACTCCTCTGCTGTTATCGTTGAACTAAATTTCTCAGAGGTGCTATTTTCGATTTTATTTCGTTTCAATGTCCTTCTAAGCTGAAATAGCCCTCCGATACTGAGCAAGGAAATCAGAACTAAGAATGTTGATTGTAGCAACCCCATATCTATCGAACTAGAACCATCCCCGCTCTCTGCAATGAAGTCTTCAGAGAACGTACACGCGGCATTAATCAATTCTGAAGGATTACCAGCCGGAGATGCCGACACTTCCATACGAACCGATCCGTCATTCGAATCTGACCAGCCGCCAATATCTGCAGACTCGCCAGGGAGTATCGGCCCGATTCGAATAGAGCGCTCATTATTCATCGACGAGTCTACGATGACGCCATGTTCTCCGCTTCTGTCCAGATCAATTGAGAGATCGACGTAGTCGGATTCCATGCCTATATTCGATATGACGACTGCCAGCAATAATTTGCCTTCGTCATCCGTCGTACAGGAGGTACTGCCCGAGATCACGATTTCCGCCTCAGATCGAATTCCGATGATGATGCTCTCGGAGCCGATTATGAGTCCTTGAGTCATGAGTCGAATCTCAATCCCCAGATCATCATTGGCAGGAGAACCACTTCCAATCTCCATGGCCAAAGTGATCTTACTCTCTTCTCCACCTTCGATTTCTAGCGTTTGGATGCCATTTATTCCCATCCACCCCGGAGCCCCTTCCACATTTACGGAGTATGCCGTTCGACCCTCGCCATTATTTCGTATTGTCACATCAAGGCTACATTCATCCCCGGGTTCCACGTAAGAGCAATCATCTGAATCAACCTCCATGGAGCCGGATATTCGTGTTGAAATCATCGCGCCCACTTGAACCGATTCAGTATAACTCCCGCCAGAAGGAGCAACTCTAATTTCAAAATCAAAAAAACCAGAAGAATCGTCTGAAGATGCAAGTTGAATCCTCACAGTTACGCCTCCCCATGGCTCCACGCCTGTCGTCAATGACGAGTCTAGCAATATCGCACCCCAGCCATTTTGTGAGATGATACCGGCACCCACGTCCGTGGAGATGTCTCCTTGACCTACGATGCCAACATCGATGTTATCGACCCCATTTCCTTTGTTCAAGATCCCCACTTCCAGTATTGCAATAGAACCCGGGGGCATGGATAGCGATTCTCCGCCGGAGGTTATGCCCGCGTCTCTGGTGCGGCCAACTTCGAGGCCAAAAGACCACTGATCGCTACCACCAACTTCATCGAGCACAGTCACGGTTGCATAGTGTACTGATTTCCATTCTGGTGCGAAAGGCCCTGGATCAGGTGCGTGAACCAATGCTGAAATTGAAACTCCAACATCACTATCGATACTGATCACCCTTGCACCCGGCTGTACAGTTGGGTCGCTCCATTCCCAGCCCCATCCCTCTGGCAGATTGATATCCAATAAAGCGGAACGAGACAACTCGCCATAATTACGTACGAAGATTGTGATCCCTATGGATGATCCAGGCTGAATTCCGTAGGTTCCCCCCGGTATGTTATCAAGACGAACCTTGGGCCTTGAATCCGATCGAGGTGGGTCGAAATCCACCATGCTTTCTACTGCTCTCTGTGATACATTCTCGAGATATGCGGCTGTATTCTGATCGATAGTAAGGGGTCTGTCAGAATCATCGCAGACCTCATCCAATAGGGACAATAATATGGTGCATGATACCAAGTAAGATCCTTCTTCTGACGCATTAACCCCATCGCTCTCGTAAAGTCTTGCAAACTGGGAGTTTGCACTCAATGGATCGGAGCCAGATTCCAATACGTCTCGATAAACCATATCATACGCTTCATCCGCAGGTATCGCAAACTGAATGCCCGTTGAAGAACCTCCCATCAAAGACATCGAACCATTCTCAATTGCTTGATTCATGGCTTGAAAGCTTCCATGTGTTATGGGTCGTGATGAGTCTCCCCTCATGTGCGCCCAAGGAATCAACAACACCGGATCGCTAGGCATGCCCCCTGCGATCGAAGATATGTCCGTCATCGAACTGGAAAGTGAGCCAAATCCTGCCGATGCCGGGTGTTTGGAGATTTCAGTCGCTTCCGGTTGAAGGAGCAAATAGTCTGATTGCGTCGAAAGAACCTCTTGCCACGGGCTGAGCCCTTCCATGTAGAATGCAAGATGCCCGGTCATGCCCAGGCTTTCCCCCGTTATGGCCTCAATGCTGCTTTCGATAACTCGTGATTCTATGATCTCCTGAAATGTTGCAGACATGCTCTCTGTCTGTCTGTCCCCCATCAAGACGATATCGAAACTACTCGATACATCACCATCTGGAGCCTCAGCCTGCACCCCTCCGAGGGGAGCGCTAGAGATGACGAGCATCAGTACTGCTAGGAGACTCCTCACACAACTGGCGTACAGCGCAGTGATATGAGTATCACCCGTGGATGTTGCATTTTGGCCATCATGCAAGAGGGTCGGGAAGCAACTTTGTGAGGGCACGTACGTCGAACTCCCCCGCATGTACTGGGACCCTCAGCCCGAATACTGATGATATGGAGGGGTCAATCTCGCCGAACGAGCCTATCTCCTGCCCTTTTATCTTCACGACCGCAACTCTCCCCGCAAGCCATGGGCCATATCCAGGAGCTCCCTCGGATAGTGCAATTTCACTTTCATTCGAACCCAAATCACGAAGGAGGGAGAGAGCATATCCCTTTGCTGATGTGAATCCGGCATTCCTTTCAGCGCATGCCCATGCTACGGAGGTCGAGTTATGATGGTCTACGACTATCGCACCAAGTTCGAAGATTCGATGCGGCAACTCGTGGTGTCTATTCGCCGCAAGAACTGACAGCAGCGAAGGAAGAACGCTCTGCCTCAGTATCCCATGCTCTCGTGTAATCGGATTCTTGATTCGAGTCACAGCGCCTCCAGCATCCAAACGAACTGACTTGAAGTCGCGTGCCTCACTTGTCAGAGTGAGTGTCTGCACCTCGTGAACTCCCAGTGCGCGGATTGATTGACGGATTCTTCTTTCCATGGACGCCCCCTCAAGAGGAGAGCCGGGGAGGTTCATCTCGGAGTCTTGCGCGGGAAGCTGATCGAGACCCATTCCTATTGCGATATCTTCGACGACATCTACGGGATGGAGTATGTCGAATCTCCACGATGGCATTTCGATAAGATAGCCCGGCACATTCTCATGTTCGCCGTCCCATCTCGAGCCTCCTGATGCCGAGCCCATATTTTCCCTGCCGATCAGATTCCCTCCCATTCTGGATATTGACGCGCCAACCGCTTCATGACCAGGGTCTTCTCCAAGTATCATCGATACCAGTGTGGTTGGTACAAGATGCTGTACTGGTTCCATATCGATACTCCATGTCGAACCATCGTATTGGGTGACCTCAACTGATTCAATGGCCCCACCTCTTTCCGAGAGTGACAGTGCAATGAGCCGCATTGCTGCGATACACGCACGTCTATCCCATCCCGTGACGTCGATCAGGAAGTCTGTTGTTCCGGTAGTCACTGTAGTTGCAACCCCGTTTATCACCGGCGGGAAAGATATGACCCTGCCCTCGGAATCTGTAATCAGCGGATATCCTTCTGAAGGCTCGACAAGATGCGAGTATTCCCTTCCCTTGGGATGCGATTCAAGAATTTCTACAAGAGTCATTTTTTCCTCTACACCAAGTGGCGTAAATGATGAAGATCCATCATCTGAGGTTACACTGAAAGGCCCCTTTATGTTGTTCAGATCATGAACACCTATGGACACTGCACGCCTACGTCTCCCGAGTGTTGTGTGCAATTTCTCCTGATGATCCATCAGGGATTGGACAAATCGATCACGCTGCGCCTCGGATGAACCCTGGTCGACTCCTCGCACTATCGCTGCAAATACATGCGGCCTAACGCTTTCCATGGTTGGATTGACAACCATTCTTTCCATTCCTTTCGTCACTTGTAGCGAACAAGGCGTCGTAACGCCCCCAAGGAATGATCTGGCAGCGCGAGCCATTGTTTCATGAGAAAGTAAATCCGGTCTATCGGGGAATATTTCGATTTCTACCTCCTCGGAGTCACATCTTTCGACAACAACGCCTATTTGCGAAAGTCGGTCGCTCCAAGAAGCAGCATCATGGGTGTAATCATTAGATTTCTGAACATCTTCAAGAAGAGAATGTTGGAAGGTGACTGTAGGAATTTCAATCCCTCCTCGTCCATGTTGGCAAAGGACGTTCTAAACCCGCCAGCCTGAGCCCTGTTTGCATGGCAGTCCCATGATCAATCGCTCTAAGATTGGATCTATTCACCTCAGAAAAAGACGTCACGCCCATTTCCCTCAAGATGCCCCTTATCTCGCCATCAACCATTTCAGGCCCCCCCTCCAGACCAGGGGACACCACGACGTCTATACCGGCACATTTTGAAATCACAATCGTATCTGCTGAGACCGCTCCTTCTAGTTGAATCATGATCGAACGACCCCCTGCCGCCAATCCCGACTTCTTACTGGCCATCCCTATTCTGGGAAGTGCAATCGTGGCCCCTGCTCCATCCAGACTCGCGGCATCCACTAGAACCCCGTCAAGATTGAGATCGACACATCTGCGAGATAGCTCTTCGACCCTGTCGACACGGTCGGCGAGCAAAACAAGTGATCCCGGGTCCATTCTACTTCTTATTGAGACTATTATGGAATCTAATTCAGCATCATTGAGCCGGGGAAGGTCATCGAGATTAACAATGACTCCAAGACACTTCAAAGACTCCTTTTCGAGCGTGGCAAGGGTGGCGTCTCCAACCATGAGCAGGTCCCCAGATTCAGGAACGCCTCTGACAATACACGGGCCAATGCCGCTAGAATCATCAAGAATCGGGATCCAAGGTCTTTCCAGAACCAGCTCGTGGCTTTCTTCTCTCGACCCCCTCACATGAATTCCGGTTTGAACATCGACGCACGAGTCGATACGACCAGATCCAGACCCAACGACCCCGATACCTGAGAAACTCCCTCCCCTGCTGACAGATGGATGATTATCCGCGACCAGGCTGTCGCCTGCGTTTAGTACAAGAGATCCATCCGGGATTTCAATCCCCAATGATGACATCAGATCCAGAGCATCCTTGGGCATATTTTCGGAACCTCTTCCGGACACTACTCCTCGAGGGATGCTACCACAATCTCCGCAGATTACTATCTGCCCACCAGTCATCCCTATACCTGGGTTGTCTCCTGATGAGCCGATTATTATCACCGTCCCCCCAGACATACCGGAACCAGCATTTGAACCCGAATCCCCTCGAATTAGAAGTGTGCCGCCAGACATTCTAGCTCCAGCGTTATCGTCGCTAGATCCGTGAATCACTATCGAGCCCCCGGTCATTTTGAAACCTGCACGCGAGCCAGCATCTTTCTCCACGACCAACCTGCCCGAGGACATCCATCCGCCCGCCATCGATGCAACGGATCCCTGCACGGTTGCAGTCCCCCCGCGATTCATCAGCCCGGCGCCTTCTCCGAGATTGCCAAGGAGCAGTGATCGTGACTCATCTGGAAGTAGGCTAAGGGCACCTATCTCGCCGTTTTTCGGCTTCTCGTCACCTTCTCTGCCCCATCCTATGCGTACAAGTAAATCACGCTCAATAGCCTGAACAAGCATCCTGTCCAAATCGCGATTCAGCTTCTCACTTCTATCGGACGCCATCGACTCCCTCGACCCGTCCCCTGCGTGGCATGTCTTGAGCATGACGGGATGTAGGCGATATAATGCCGCTAATCGCCCAATCTTGATATCCCTCCGAAGGTAGTGAGTGTCATGTCCTCGGTGAGAGTGGCCATCAACGGCTTCGGAACGATAGGAAAGCGCGTGGCTAGAGCAGTACAGGCCCAGCCAGATATGAGTGTCTCTGGAGTCACGAAAACAGGCCCAAGTCACGGCTGCGGTCTCGCACAGAGACTCAACCTCCCTTTGTATTGCACAAGTGATGACCAAGAGGACATTGCAGCCTTCCAGAAAGGGGGCTATCACGCAGAGGGCGGTCTGAGTGATTTGCTGGCTAATTCTGATATCGTGATAGACTGTGCGCCTGGGAAAATGGGGCATGCTAATCATCAGAAGTATGTCGATGCTGGAATTAAGCACATTTTCCAAGGAGGGGAGAAGCACAGCCTTACCGGGCTGAGTTATACTTCTTCTGCGAACCACAGCGAGAACATCGATGCCGATGGCACCAGGGTCGTTTCATGCAACACAACAGGTCTTGCAAGAACTCTAGTTCCACTGAGGGATGCCACTGGAGAACTATCGGTGGAATGCACCATGATTCGCCGCGCAGCAGATCCGGGCGACTCCAAGAAGGGGCCAATTAACGCGATAGCCCCCGTTCTGAAAGTTCCGAGCCATCACGGTCCCGATTTGATGACTGTGGCAGGAGGAATCGGAATTACCAGCCTTGCAGTAGCTGTGCCCACTACGATAATGCATGTTCATTCGATCGTTGTCGAACTTCCGGACGGCCATGGGATGACTACTGATAGCGTTCTCGACCTATGGGCCAAAACCCCTCGCGTGATTTCCATGTCTGGATCTAGTGATAAGATCCCATCCACCGCAGAAGTGATGGAGATGGCACGAGATATCGGCCGCCCGTGGGGCGATTTACATGAGATATTCGTGTGGACTGATGGTGTAAGTTTGGATGGCAATACATTGAGATATTTCCAGGCCATACATCAGGAGAGTGACGTAATTCCCGAGAATATTGATGCCGTTCGTGCCCTCATGGGCATGGAGCACGATTGGAGGGCCTCGGTTGAGATTACCGATTCTTCGATTGCGGCCTCTTTGGTTTGATGCCAATAATGCCCATTCTCCCTGAAGGGTGAAAAGTCTGACCGCGACCCACGCTAGAGTATGATGGGCCGTTCACGAGCACGAGCGATGATTTTAATCATCATTGTAGCATCCCATACGACGGCCTCCGCAACTGCAAATTCGTATGCTCAGACATACGAAGATGACAACTCGAATAGCGGCTACATCGCCCCTCCTTCGCCATCAATGGCTTCCGTGGAGTTACTACTCCCATCGAATTTGATTCATGGCCCCTACGGCGCATACGATCCACTTCTGGATGCTCCAAACACATATTCGCTGATCGAGAGAATGGAATTTGACGGACTAGTGATTATTCAATCGACCTCAACGGATCTAAGAAATATGATCGAGGTCGTAGTTGCATCGGGAGGAATATTCCAGGATTTCTATCCCGATCATGCCGCTATATTCTCTATCATGCAAGGGCCGGAGGGAATCAGCACGATTGAATCGCTGTCCATGGAGCAATCAATACGATGGGTGGAGCCCCTTCCGATTTCTTGGAGGATAGACCCCTCCCTTGTAGATGGCCAGAGGTCACTTTTGGATATCGATATCCACCTAACTAGGAACATAGAGCCGGCCCAACTCAAATCCATGGAGGAGTCACTACTCCAGTTCACATACGCACCCGGGTCTGATATCAGATGCGATGATAGGCTCTGTCAAGCCAGGTCAATCGATTCTCTCGTGATAGCAAGACTGCTTCTAGATGGCCGTGTAATGCATATTTCCGAGGGCGCTAGCATAGTGACCCATGATGCAGACTCGAGGTCGATAATGGGCCTTTCTCCTGTTTCTTCCGCCCCTCCCTTGGATTATGACGGTTCGGGGGAGATAGTATCGATAACGGATACCGGTATCGATGAAGATCACCCATCAATAGAAGATAACATCAGAGCTGTCTACAATCAGTTCGGCCCAGATAATTCAGCATCGGACACAAATTCTGGCCACGGCACCCACGTTACGGGAATCATCGTGGGAAATGCCTCCGATGATGATCAGACTCTGGGCATAGCGCCTGCTGCAGAAGTCAATTTCTATCAAATTGAGTACGATACTTCCGGCCTTCTAGCCCGCTGGGGGACAATATACAGCATGTTCTTCCACTCGTTGAACAATCAGGCTAGGACCCATTCCAATGCATGGGGGAGTGTGAATCAACCAGGCGAATACACCACGGACTCAAATTCAGCGGACTCGTTTATTGTAGATCAGCCATCGTATCTAGCAGTCTTCGCTTCTGGGGACCTTGGTTCCACACAGGGAGCAACCACCACGCCGCCTGGCACTGCAAAGAATGTACTCACAGTAGGGGCTTCCACTCAAGGTTCGGGGGGAGGACAGTCTCCAAGCTCACCTTCATCAAATAATTCGGGCGGGACTCTCGACGGGCGAATAAAACCAGATCTAGTGGCTCCCGGTGGCGAGATATGCTCTGCACGCGCACAGGAAGCCACAGCAGTCTCCGGCCAATCCTGCTCCGATGCGTTACATGGCGATTCTACGACCCCCCTCTATTTCTCGGACAGCGGATCATCCATGGCAACCGGAACTGCCACAGGTGCAGCCTTGCTCGTGAGACAGCATCTCAGAGAGGACCTTGGAATATCTGAACCAGATGCATCCCTTGTCAAGGCAATTCTAATCAATGGGGCGTCTGATCTAGGCCAACCAGACATACCGAACTCCAATGAGGGCTGGGGCCAGATCGACCTCATGAGAACTTTGAACCCTGTATCGGCTGATGGAACTGCCCTCAATACACTCATGGATTACGGCCATGAACTTAGACCCGGGGAAGCACTCGTACAGCTTGTCGATGTTCAACAGGGACCTCTCGACATCACCCTCTCGTGGACAGATCCGGAGGGTTCGGTAAACGCTCCGGATAGTGCCTCGAGATTGATCAACGATCTTAATTTGATGGTGACAAGCCCGAGCGGCGTCCAATACGCTGGAAACGCCTTCTCACAAGGGTTCAGCATCCCGTCTACTACTGCGGACCATCTGAATAATGTCGAGAGATTGCGTTTGGAAGATGCTGAGAGCGGCATATGGGTGGTTGAGGTCAGGGACATCGCAGGAGTCACTCAGAACGATTACTCACTGGTGATCACTGCCGATGCACAATGGGTGGATCACGCGGATTTCACAGTATTGGACGACTCGCTGAGGATCAATGACGACGTGATATTCGAGGGGGAACAACTCCTGATACAGATGAAATGGCGTAATCAGGGAAATATTCTCAGCGAATCCTACAGCGTTGAGATATTCGATATAACTGAACAGGAGACCATAGCCACAAATGCCAGGCCACGCCTCTCGCCGGGGGGGACTGAGACATGGGCTGTACAGCATGCATTCCAATCTGTTGGCACGCATCTGCTTGAACTGAGAATCGATGTCGGCGCCGACGTGGTAGAGTCGAATGACGAGACTACAGGGGTGAACAACAATATCGCTCAATTAGAGATACAGGTATCCAAGCAGGGTCTCGAGATCACCCCTCTACTGCAGGATGGTTCTATACCCGGCTCTGATGAGATTGAATCAGCATCATCTAGAGTTCTCGACCCAACCTCGGAAGTCTCCTCAGTGTTTGATTTCATAGTGAAAAACGTCGGTACTTCGGATGTTACGATATCCCTGATCGCCACTCCTGTCAAACAGGTGATCGACGGAGGTGCGTTGGCAAATCCTGATGACGAGTGGGCGAGGGTAATTTCAGAATCAGGCCCCATTGAATTATCCGCCGCAGGCCAACCCAACGATAACATCACAGTCACTCTGACAATGACTGATGAAAGTGCCGATCCCGGCGCACAGGGTACACCTATTTTTGCAGTACCAGGGGATTTCCAGTCACGAGTCGTCGTGAGGGACATCCAGAACCCCACCGTCGTCAATAGCAGAGCATTCGAGGTCGAAGTCCCTCGTGTCGAGGGGCTCCAGATACTTGCCAGCGGATTGGACGACTTCTCTTCCCGGCCAGGAAACTTCGCCTCTTTCGACATGGCTGTTCTGAATACGGGCAATGGCGACACTGTCTATGAGGCGCAATGCTCCTCTGCTAGCGGATGGTCTACCCGGATAGACTCGATCTTGTCAGATACAGTTCTATTGCCCGAACTGGCAAGATTGGAATACATCACGATACCAGTGTCCGTCTTGGTGCCCCCTGCGACCTCAGGGCTGCCTTCCTCGGGACATGTAGAGATCGTTACATGCATGATATCTTCTCCCGACGGAGACGGACCCAGCGAAACCATACAGGCATCCCTGACGGTGGAGGAGAGCAGGGACTTCACAACGAGGCTTTCAGATGGCGATGGTAACGAACTGGCCCCAATCGCGGCTTCGGATGACAGGCCAGTGCTGAATATGGTCAGGGAAGATACGACGTTAGAGATCTACAACAGAGGCAATATCGACATGCAAATGTCCGTGACCATCAGGCTCTCTGACTCAACATGGGGGCTGGAAGCAACTCTAAATCCGGAATCCTCCAATCCTGTGTCGATACCTGTCTTCGATGGCGGGGCCTCCATAGAAGTCTCTGTTGAGGCAGGCTCCACGGTTACCATCCTGGCAACTTCGATAGCGCCACCAACAGCGTCCATGGGTGATCGCGCACTACTCACGTTCCGGACCACAGAGGGCCAGCAAGTCACAGCAATAGACTCTTCAAGATTCATTCTCCAACCACGCCTCGAGATATCCATGCAGGCTCCGGAAACGCTTGAACTATTAGCCGGCGAATTTGCAGAATTCCCCCTTAGCATATCCAATCCTGGGAATGTGAGGCTGGATTTATCGTGGGCTTTCACCGGAACAGCCGAGGAGTGGTCAATCGGCCTTCAATCGATATCCCCCTCTTTCATAGAACCTAATCAAGACCTCACATTGGTCATGGGCGTCGGTGTCCCTGCTGGTTGGTCTGTAGATCAGACGGGGGAAGTGGTCTCAATCATCGTCGAAGGCTCGAATGAGCTGCTAGAAGGCGAAATTGAACTTCAGTCAGTTGACATTCAGGTATCGATCATGGAGACATGCGGATTTTCACTTGAGGTCTCTGAGTACCCATCTTTGGAGGCGGGGGACACCGCGACATTCTCTGCAGCGGTGCATAATATCGGTAATATCCCCTCTGGTTTTAGCATGGATGTGACACAGGAGTCAGACGTGTTCACGGAGTTGAGTGCCTCAGGAGAACTGACGGAGATGGCCCCGGGGGGATCGAGAATTCTTGATTTCAATCTGGGTGTTGACAAGGAAGCGACTCCAGGGATCGAAAACTTCCTCGTAGCATTCTATCCAGTGGGCCAATCTTGCGATGAGGCCAATTCAGTGTCAGACGAGCCTCAACCCGTAACGGTCTACATCCTACCGGCCACTGGAAGCGGAATCGGCAACTCCCTTCCTCCGTTCGTAATGCCGCTTGTTTTCATACTCCTTCTTCTCGCCGCAACAGTCGGAATAATTTCTCTGAGGCGTTCATCGCCTGAATCAGAGAATCCCGGAGAGGACTTGATTCCCGAGGGTTCCGCCCTTATGCAAGGCGAGGCATCCACTCGCAGGATGAATGCGCTGTCAACTGAAGCCGCTGATGAAACTCTTAGCACCACTGTGAGAAGAGGCGATATGGAGGCGGTCATTAGAGACTCAATGCCCAAATTGGATCTCCCGCCGCTCCCGGGTAAAACAACCCCTCCACTGCCTCCAAGCGGACTGCCGGATGGCTGGTCAATGGACCAATGGAGGGAGTATGGCTCTGAATGGCTCAAGGAGAACTCGGATTGAATCCGCAGCAGTTTAATCACTATCGGCACAGGAGGCAAACCAATGGAGTCTTGGGAACGTAGTGAATCGATAATATTGTTCGGCCCTCCCGGTGCTGGAAAAGGCACACAGTCCGGCCTTATATCCGAAATAACTGGAAAACCACAGGTTTCCACGGGAGATATGCTGCGTGAAGCTGTAAGTGATCAAAGCGATGTTGGCAATGAAGCCAAGTCGTACATGGAGAAGGGCCTACTAGTCCCCGACTCGATCATTATCGAACTCATCAGGAGAAGGCTTCAGCGGGAAGATGCGTCAGACGGACTGCTATTCGATGGATTCCCTCGCACGATCCCTCAGGCGCAGGCCTTGGAGAGTCTGACTCCCGTGTGCATGGTGCTTTCTCTGAACGTACCAGACGACATAATAGTCGACAGGATAACTGGAAGGAGAACCGACCCCGAGACCGGAGAGATATACCACATAGCGCATCGCCCCCCTCCAGATGACGTTGCAGATCGAGTCATCCAAAGGACCGACGACACTGAAGAAACCGTCCGTCAAAGACTTTCGACATTCCACTCACAGACATCACCCTTGGAATCCTACTACAGGGAAAAAGGAATTCTGGTCGAGATTGACGGTGCAGGCCCGATGGACGAAGTATCCTCATTAGTCCGCGATGCGGTCAATAGGTACACGGGAGCGTGAATCAATGGGGGCTAGAGGAAGAGCCAGGCCAAGAAGGTCAAAGATTGCCTCTGATGCTGTGGGCGGCCTTTCAAGAATATGGCTCAGCGACCCTTCTTCAGAAGTCGCACAGGCTGCTGGATCCGCGATGCTCAGAACCGCTCGTAGAAATCGAGTCAGAATTCCCGGGAAACTCAGGATGAGATCATGCAGGGGCTGCAGGAAAATGCTCGACTCTTCAAATTCAAGAACGCGGATAAGGGCCGGCCAGATTATCGTAACATGCATCGAGTGCGGAAGGGTCCACAGATATCTTGGAGGTGATTGAAATCTCTGAAATCAAGGTTCCTAGAGCCATCATGGAAGCGGCAAAATCGAGAGACCTTCAGACCACAATAAGGGTCGGAAAAGGAGGTCTCTCAGAATCTGTGATGAATGAGGTCAACGATCAACTTGGGTCCAGGCCCCTCGTCAAGATCAAGCTGAACCGAGGCGTAGCAGGGGAGAAATATGCGAGACTTGGTATAATTGCCGAAATTGAAGAAAAAACAAATTCGCATGCGGTCTTCGTCAGAGGCAACGTGGCTGTATTGTGGCGACGATGAACAATCCGACAGGTAGCCTTCATATGGTCCACGCTGAAGTCGAAAGCATGCCTCGCACACAATGGCATCGAACTCCGATCAACCTCTCGATGCTCCTCGTGACCTGCTTGGCTTTCGCCCCCACTGTTACGGCCGCCGCTATTTCCACAGGCGGAGGCGGGTGGACACCACCCTCGGACATGCCTGATTGGATTACCCCCTTGGCGTTTGTAATCCTCATCGCAGTATACGCTTTAATCGTCTTCGAGGTTGTCCACAGAGCACTGGCAGCTGCTATCGGCGGGATTGCCGTCGTAGTCGCACTCCATGCAGTGGGCGATGGGCCAGATTTGGGGACCGTTGTTACTTGGATCGATGAAGAGACCCTGGGGCTACTCATTGGAATGATGATTATCGTGGACGTCTTAGCGAAAACCGGCCTATTCGAATGGGCTGCAGTACAGGCATACGCCTACAGCGGAGGTTCGATATGGAGACTTTCGATAATTCTTTGCGTAATCACAGCAGTTTTCTCGGCATTCCTCGACAATGTGACTACGATTCTGCTAATCGTCCCAGTTACAATCCAGATATCCAAGGTCCTCGATTTAGAGCCCGTGCCCCTGATTATCGCAGAGGTGATGTTCTCAAATATCGGGGGCGCAGCAACACAGATTGGCGATCCGCCGAACATAATTATCGGTGCCCAGCTCTCGCCACAGGCGCTTTCGGATTATGACATGCTTGCAGGTCAGGGAGTCACATTCGTCGATTTCATAGTTCACGTTGGGCCTGCTGTAGTCATCGCAATAGCCCCATCATTCTGGCTACTGTCACGTCTCGAATCAAAGGGACTCTCTGGCGCCAGGCATCGTAACGTAGACCTGCTTCGCCTTCGATATGGAATTAAGGACATGCAGCTGTTGAAAAAATCCGGCGCGATACTAACATTGGTCATTATCGGTTTCTTCGCCCATTCAGCATACCCACACCCTCTACTAACAGTAGCTACAATAGCCCTTGGAGGCGCAGTTCTGATGCTGCTCTTCACATCTCCCCATCACGTGGAAGAGCAACTCGACGCTGTGGAATGGACTACCATCATATTCTTCGCAGGGCTCTTCATCATGATTGGAGGACTTCAGTACATGGGTCTGATAGATAGTATTGCTGAGGGCATATCCGATATCATTTCGAGAGCCTCCGAGGACAACAGGCTCATGGTATCCGTGGTATTGCTCCTGTGGGTCTCTGCGATAGCATCCGCATTCATCGACAACATACCGTATACGGCGACTATGGTGCCAGTGGTAATCGAACTTGCCAACGATCCCAATCTGGGTCTTGAACTCGCCCCCCTTGCATGGGCTCTAGCACTAGGCGCCTGTCTTGGAGGAAATGGCACCATCATAGGGGCGTCTGCAAACGTGGTGGCCGCTGGTCTCGCTGAAGGGTCGGGCAACGACATATCGTTCAATCGATTCTTCAAGACCGGATTCCCGATAATGATCTTGACCATAATGACGTCAACAGTCTACGTGATTGTTAGATACGCGATTGAATGGGATAGCAATATCATACCATTCGCGATCATAGCGGCAATGATGGCTGCATCTCTGTTTTGCACTCCAATCATCTACGGGAAGTTCGCAGATTCAGTTGATGACTCAGAAGTCGAGTGATAGCGTCTACGTGCAACGTTCTGTAACTAGTTATTGCACTATCTGTACCCGTCTACTTGATATACCGAAGGCAAGTCGCAGGGCTGCTTTTAGTGCACCCCTTCAGTGATGCTGAGGGGGGAAGTGGATGAGGCCGCGTTGCCCTGCGGGGAGACAATGTGGCCTAGGAATCCAACGACGAATCGAGAAGCCTGGACACCAGAGGACTCACCAAAGGTGAGGAATCGAATGTACAACAATTGATCCTGATGCTACAACCCGACTGGGGGATGGCTCGGCTCGAGAGCCGAAGAAGGTCGTGACAAGCTGCGATAAGTCGCGGGGAGAGGCATGAATCTCTTGGATC
>Ga0208277_1000306_pt1 | contig 29626 bp, 18 predicted proteins | sample ETNtaG_5_FD_185782 | JGI IMG/M metagenome (GOLD analysis project Ga0208277, IMG submission 185782) | Marine microbial and viral communities from oxygen minimum zone, Eastern Pacific Ocean - ETNP201406SV205 (SPAdes) (version 2) | ecosystem: Environmental > Aquatic > Marine > Oceanic ...
CTCCGTAAGAGCTCGTACCGAATTAAGTAAATTCATCGAACACCGCCTAGACCATTATCATGTTGATAGAAACCATCCCGAGCGACATGGGAGCAGTGGTTTGTCTCCTTGGTTGCATTTTGGACACATCTCTTCTTTCGAAATCGTGGATGCAGTGTTGAAACATCAAAAGTGGAATCCAATGAAAGTCACTCCGCCTCACAACGGTCGTAGAGAAGGCTGGTGGGGAGCAAATGAAGGGGCAGAAGCATTCCTTGACCAAGTTATCACTTGGAGAGAATTAGGTTTCATTTATTGTCACCAAACCCCGAATCACACCAAATACGAAACCTTACCTGATTGGGCCAAACAAACATTGAACGAACATTCAGAAGATGAACGTCCGTATCTGTATACCTTTGAAGAACTTGAGAACGGGCAGACACATGACCCACTCTGGAACGCAGCCCAAATGCAACTTCGAACAGAAGGATTCATTCATAATTATCTGAGAATGCTCTGGGGTAAGAAAGTGCTTGAATGGTCATCAGACCCCAAGACTGCCTGTGAATGGTTGATTCGACTCAATGATAGATGGGCGCTCGACGGACGAGATCCAAATTCTTACACAGGTATCTTCTGGATTTTTGGACGATTCGACCGTGGATGGTTCGAAAGAGCAGTTTTTGGAAAGATCCGCTACATGACTTCAGCATCTACGCAACGTAAGTTCAAAACTGAGGATTATATACGAAAGTACGCTGATTCTTAACAGAGTTGATACGATTGCCAATTTTTGAACACTCCGCTAATTTTCCATTTTCGAGAGAAGACGTTTGGGCGTGGCATGCTCGCCCAGGAGCTATTCGACGTATTATGCCTGGTTGGGAAGGTATACGGCCGATCGAAGTGGGCGGAATTCAAAACGGTGCTAAGACCTCATTCAAAATCTCAATCGGACCAATTCCACAGCGCTGGGTTGCCGAGCATCATAGTTACATCGAAGGAGAACAGTTCTGTGATAACATGGTCAAAGGACCGTTCGGACGTTGGGATCATGCTCACAAATTTCTTGCTGTAAGTGATAATGAAATGACGATACACGACCATGTTGATTGGAAGTTACCATTTCATTTTTTCAGCAGAATTGGTGCTCCAATCATGGTCATGCCTCGACTAAGGCAGATGTTCAAGCATCGAACACGAAGAATAAATGCAGACATGAATCGACAAGCTAAATTCAAAGACATGCCCAGAAAAAGAATTCTCATCAGTGGTTCTACCGGTTTGATAGGAACTCAACTTTCAGCATTTTTAGAAACAGATGGTCATGATGTGCATCGATTATTACGTAAAACAACTGCTCTTCATCCTGATTCAGACAAAAATAAAATCGTGCGATGGGACGATCAAACTGGACAAGTCCTAGAGGGTTCCTTGGAGAACTTCGATGTAATCATTCACTTGGCAGGAGCCGGAATAGGTGACAAACGGTGGAGTAAAAAGCGAAAACAACTTATCGTTAACAGCAGAACGATTCCAACAAAAAATCTCTCAGAGAACATTGCTCGTCTTTCATTCCCTCCTTCACTTTTCATGAGTGCATCTGCTATTGGTTTCTACGATAACAGGGGTGACGAAGAATTAGATGAAACAAGTTCTGTCGGCTCAGGTTTCTTGGCTGAAACATGTCAGCAATGGGAACAATCAACAGAGCCTGCACGCTCTGCTGGTATTCGAACGGTCATTTTGCGAACAGGCCTTGTCACCACTGCGGCTGGAGGTATGCTTCAGAAATTGCTTCTTCCAGCAAAGATGGGAGGAATGGGGCCAGTAGGGGGAGGTCGCCAATGGCAATCATGGATTTCATTCGATGACCAGATTTATTCCATTCATCATCTGATGAATCAAGAAGATTCCGAGGGCGTCTACAATTTAACAGCACCCAATCCCGTTACTCAGAAAGTCTATGCAAAGACATTAGGGCGAGTTTTGAGGAGACCAGCCTTCGCTCCGATTCCAGGATTTATGATGAAACTCCTGTTTGGAAAAATGGGTAAAGGATTAATCTTGGATGGACAGAAAGTCCACCCAAAGCGATTGATAGAATCAGGGTATGAATTCGAACATTCAGACCTTGAATCAGCGCTTAGAGATACATTAGGCCGGTTTAACTAGTCGTCGCTTTATTCATAACCGAATTCGAACTTGGCGTAACATGCTCGGGCGTTGCATAGGTGCTGGCCTCTTCGCCCTGCTGCTGATTTCGATGCTTCCTGCAGTGAATGCTGACGATTCTCAACAGTCGTCAAATCTTCTAACTGATGGCGTTTCCTCGAATGGTTACGTTTGCGATCCAGATGGGTGTTCCACAAATGACGGGACGGACTGGTGGCGAATCTATGCATATCAAGGCGATATCGTAAGTATCTCTTTCTCAGGTTCGATGAACAATGCTGCATGGTGGTGCCCTGGTGACGGGTGGGAAGCGGACTATTCAATGCACGATGAAACAGGTTCTCAAGTCGCAAGTATGGCGAAAGATGACAATAATCCCTCAGGGACGCTCTCCAAAACAATGCCACAAGCCGGAAATGTCTATGTGAAAATTAAGGGTAAAAACTCCTGGTGTAATGATGGTCTTGATTACACACTTTTGGCTTCCATCGATAAGACTGCTCGCGATACCGACGAGGATGGGTTTGTTGACGTTGAAGATGATTGTGACTTGATTGTTGGCTCATCAACCAACGATCGAAAGGGCTGTATTGACAGTGATAGTGATGGTTGGTCCGACACAGATTCGGGATGGGATGTTCAAAATGGAGCAGATGCTTTTGAAAATGATGGAACGCAATGGAGAGACCGAGATTTTGATGGCTATGGCGACAATATTCTTGGCAATCAACCAGACCACTGCCCAGATAATCGCGGCTATTCTACCGATGATCGATTCGGTTGCATAGATTCAGATGCTGATGGGTATTCTGATGCAGACCCTGGCGGCCTGGATGGCCTTGAGCCATGGTACGCACACCCAGATGGGTTAGCAGATTCCTTCCCATACGAATCCTCTCAATGGAGAGATACCGATGGCGATGGTTTCGGAGATAATTGGGATGATCCTATGTGGAATGAAACCCATATTGCATGGGGTATTGGACAATGGTTGTCTTCAGCGGAGCAACCCGATGCTTGCCCATTTATTGTCGGACTTTCCTATGCAGACAGATATGGTTGCCCTGACGCTGATGGTGATGCTTGGTCTGACCCCAGTGAAAATTGGACAACAAGTGAAGGTGCAGACGCATTCCCTACAGAGCCAACTCAATGGCGTGATCGAGACTTTGATGGCTACGGAGACAATCAAACGATTGGAGCTAACCTCATCGATGATTTCCCAGATAACCCTACGCAATTCAGAGATACTGATTTTGATGGTTGGGGCGATAACCAAACCTATGGAGCCACGCAAATCGATGATTTCCCAATGATCCCTAGCCAATATCGCGATACCGATGGTGATGGTTTCGGCGATAATTTGAGTGGATTTGAAGGAGATGTCTGTATGAATTCAGATGCTGAAGAGGTTGAAAGCGGCTGGATATCAAGATTCGACCGTCTTGGTTGTAGAGATGTGGATTCAGACGGATATTCAGATCCCACCGATGATTGGATACCTCATCCTGAAGGGTTTGCAGACGCATTCCCAAACGATCCTTCTCAATGGTATGATACGGACGGTGATGGGTTTGGCGACAATCTCGAATGGTTCGATGGACAAGCATGGCGTTTAGCTTTCCGTGGAGATGGTTGCAGAACCACTTCTGGACTGTCAACATTCGATCGATGGGGATGTCCAGATTCAGATGAAGATGGTTGGTCGAATCCTACATCCTATTGGTTAGCGAGTCCAGGTGGAATGGCAGATGCATGGCCAGAAGACCCTACTCAATGGCATGATTCCGATGGGGATGGCCGAGGTGACAATCCATCAGGAACGACTGCCGACGTTTGTCCTGCCCATCCAGGAACTTCGGTTGGACCGAGTTCGGGTGGAGACCGCTGGGGTTGTCCAGATACTGATGGTGATGGCTGGTCAAATTTAGGCGATGCTTTCATCCATGAACCTACTCAATGGCGAGATACGGATGGTGATGGATTTGGTGACCAAGAAGATGGAAATGAAGCAGATGCTTGTCCAACAATACGAGGAACATCCATTCTTGATCGACTTGGTTGTAGAGACACAGATGGCGATGGCTGGTCTGATCCAACAGATGGTTGGGAAGCTCATCCATTCGGACCTGCAGACTCGTTCCCAACTGAAGCCCTTCAATGGCGCGATACCGATGCTGACGGTTTTGGTGATGTACCTCTTGGTGCAATGCGAGATGATTGTCCAGAAACCTTCGGAACGTCGACACGTGATGTTCAAGGATGTGAAGATACGAATGATGATGGCTGGTCAAATGAATATGGGGAATGGAATGCTGCTCTCGCCATCATGGGTGAAGATCCAGCTGCTTCTTGGATGACCTATCTCATCATCGGAATCGCATTCATTATTGGAGCATCAGCAGCACTTGTAACCCGCACTCTTCGAGTTGAAGAAAAAACTCTGGATGAAGAATTCCTCTTAACAAATGACGCGATGATGTCATTAGAACCGCCTATGGATGCGTTACCTGATTTGGCGATACCGCTTCCACCAGCACCAGGAGGTGAAGAATCTGCGTAGTTGTATCCTGATGCTTTTCATTCTGCTTAGTGCTTCATTGACAGCCTTGCCGGTATCCGCAGAAGGTGAGTTAACCGAACTCTCTGAGGCGGGGATCACACTTGTTGCATTACGTAATGACACCCTTGACTTGAATCAAGACGGGGATATTGATGCAGTTCGAGTTGTTGTTATTTTGAATTCAACTTCTCCATCGACCTTTATCGAATTGCGGCTCATCGCTTCCCACAATGATCGTGAAGTTGTCGAGAAAACAACACTGGAAATCTCTGGCCAGTCGAATGCAAGTCTAACCTATGACGCCTGGTCAAGCGGAAAGCATGAACTTGAATTGGCTTTCTTCGACATGAATGGTGTACGCATTACGAGCATCGGATTACCCACATACGATATGGTACCTTCACTGCAAACACCAATGTTGGCACTCGAATTATTCGGTTCGGACACGCTTGAAACAGGTTCGTCTTGTGAAGTAAGCCGAACGTTTGCTGATGAAACAGGCCCTCGTTATGGAGCAATTGGCACTCAAACATTCATTGGCGCCCCGTTTACTGTTCTTGATAACGCCACAATCATCGATTGTTCAAATTGGCCAGCAGGCCAGTATTCGCTCAAAGAAACGTATCGTAATGAACTTGGACAGACAGCAGAATCTTGGCTTAACATGTCCATTCAAAACCGTCCTGCACCAGAATTTGAATTGATCCTAACCGGTGATCAAATGGCCACAGATCGTCCATGTCTTGTTGCTTTGCAGGGACTAAATTCCAATGAGGATTTTACGAATTATGAAAAGGCCTGGGAAGTTTCAACACTCAAAGGCACACTTTCAAACACTTCTGTTTTCGATTGTTCAAGTTTACCAGCAGGAGTCCACCTTATTATTCTCAAAGTCACCAATTTAGAGAACATCGTCAGTACTGAAGCTGTCAATCTTGTTCGTCTACCCGCTGTTGATCTTTCTGCAGAAGAGCAAGAAGCTCTTCCAAGTCGGTCCTATGGCGCTGATACGACTACAGAAGCAGTAGGATGGTACACTATGGCTGCTTTGGGACTCATCGTTGCTATTGTTGTCTTCGTCTTACTCGTTCGAATCAAGGAAAATGACGAGTTACTCGCATTGCCAGAACTAGGTCCTCCTCCTCAAATTCTACCCGATGGAACGCCTGACTCTGAAGGGCTTCCAACCATGAAAGATGATGACGGTCAATTGTGGCGCAAACATCCAGATGGTTCTCTTGATTGGTGGGATACCTCATTCAACATCTGGCATCGTTGGTGATTTCATGCAAGATTGGTTGTCGATTACTCTACTTGTTTGCGTAGGGATTATTGGGCTAATGTCTCTTCACGGATTGTGGCTTTGGTGGACGCGTGTACGGCCAAAACAACCGCGATTAAATGCAGATTGGCAATCCGATTGTGAGTTTATTTCATCCGCAGAATTCAATGATTCAATGATCACATTCCGAAATGTAAGAGATTTTCATTGGAGAACAACACGAGATCGTGATGAACGTTGGGCAGACGAAGTGAAAGTAGATTCAGAAAAGGTCAAACATATATGGTTCGTAGTGGACCAATTCCATTCATTCAAGGGTATGTCTCATACCTACCTAACATTCGAATTCAAGGACGGAACTTGCCTCTCCTTTTCGTTTGAAGCACGTCGGGTGAAAGGCAAAAAATACCATCCGTGGACAGGACTTTGGCGCTCTTATGAATTGTATCTGCTTCTTGGGTTTGAACGAGATGTGACTCAGTTAAGGACCCATGGAAGGGGCAATATTGTCCATATGTATCGAGTCATCACTCCTCCTGATAAAGAACGACAAATGATCGTCCAAATGTCCCATCGTCTAAATCAATTAACTCAACGACCTGAGTTCTACCATACCTTGTTCAAAACCTGCAACACTTCTATTGTTCGAGCGGTTAACACAGTCACGCCTGGTAGAATTCCATTTCTATGGAGAAATTTCCTACCTGGGTATACGCCCAAAGCTGCATTGAAACTTGGTTTAATCGAGGACTGGGGCGGTTTGGAAATGACTCGTGAAAAGGCACGTATCGATCAACGTTCACAAGATTGGGATGGAAAAGAAGAGTATAGCGAAATGCTGAGAAAGCACCTTCCTCCATCAAATTCTGAGTAAAAGTAAGAGGTCTCCTTGTTGGCAAGAGACAGAAATTTCTTCGCCAAGAGCTTCATTGTGTATTCCTCTTGTCCCAGAGGTTAATCGCTCATCTTCAAGTGAGTATTTACAGCCATCTAATGTCACTCCTGTAACCTTGCCAAATGGAATGAGGCTGACGTTTCTTCCTTTCGTGGTTTGATACTTGTGAGGTGTATTCGTTACGCGTGCTACCATCCAATCATCGATATGAAGACGGGCATCACTTTGACATTCAAAAAGTGCAGAAAAAGCCGCAAGTTGATGGTCCAATCTTCCTCCATCGATTCCAATGACATCGATATGCTTCCCTGGATGGTGTTGTTTACTCCAAGTAAGCCCTTTCGAAATATCACTCGTTTCTTGGTCCAAATTTCGGACAATCTGAACTCCTTTTGACTGAAATTCATCGAGTTGTTCAGAGGTCAGGCCATCCATATCTCCAATGATTACATGTGGTTGAATCTCATGTTTTGCAAGCGTCAGAGCCGCTCCATCAAGGGCAAGAATAAGGCCGGATGAATTCACAAAATGATCGAAGACAGATTGAGAGGGTATATTGCCGTTTCCAACAATCAAAATGCCTGTCATAAAACTTCCATTTCCTCCTAGTTCTTGACCTGATTGGTAAGCCGAATTTAACGTATCAAAGAAACAACCTCGGACAATGGTTTAGAACGTTGACCATTCTAAGGAATTCATGCGCAGGGGGCCGACGTCTGGGAAAGGAGTCCTTGCGACCCTTCTGACCGTCCTTATGTTGGTTCAACTTTTTGCTCCAATGGGTGGTGAATTCAATTCTCAATCTGTGGCTTTAGAAGACTCAGTGGTGCCTTTAGAGACGCTTCCTGGCACCTTGTCCTTTGGCCATGATTTGGCTGGACAAAACATCGATCTTGAAGGAATGTCAAATCTTGCGGTTCGTCAAGATTCATCCATTGACAGTTGGATAACAGAGAATCTGTACGATAATACCTCCGCAAATCTCAGCGAACCAGATATGCATCTTGCCGAAGATGGAACCGTCTACCTTTGTTGGATGGATTCAACAGGTTCAGTATTCATGGGTAAAAGAAACTCAAGTGGAGCATTCACAAGTTCTCTTATCGATACTGTATCAACTTCATCGGGTCTTATTGGATGTTCCATCGCGGTAGACGAATCAGAACGCCCTCGTGCTGTATATGCAGACGGGAAGGACTTGAAAATGGCTCGACTAGCGTTCAAGGGACAAATCTACACCGTGTCCGATATATGGTTGGAAAGAACAATTATCGAGGGAATAGAACCTGTTTCAATCGATTTAGCACTTACTCCTGAAGGACAAGAATTTGCAGTAGTGCGTAATGCAACAGGTGTCCTTTGGCAAGTAAATAATAGCGGAATGCGCTGGTATCACAGTATTCTTGATTCTGGTCCTGTCGGGTCTGAACTTGAACTTAAGATCGATTCAACAGGCGTCATTAACGTCGCATACACGCGCTCTCAAGAAGCAGTTCGCTTACAAATTGACGGGGTTGAGGTGACAACTCAAATCTTAGCAAGAGGTCCTAATGTACACTCAGCGCTTGGTCTTGATCTCGACGGGAATGATTTGGCCCAAATCGCAACAACTACCTTCTCAAACGGAGTGACTGAACTTTCAATCTTCAAGAGTCTTGAAGATCAATCAACGGGACGTATTTCAACAACGCCTGATTCAGTCTACGAACTCTATCCTGATGTTGAAGAGGGAACCATTCTTTCTGCTGATATGAATGGTGATGGCTTCGATGATATCATCATGGCTCAACCAACTGCCTCAAGCAATGGATTGACCTCAAACGGCCGTGTTGTAACAGTTCTTGGAAGTGCAACCGGTTTGGACACAAGCAATGCTCATGTCCTATCAGGCTCCCAAACTTCTGAACATTTTGGTAGCGATATTGCCGTTGGAGACTTTAGAGCAAATGGAACTTCACAACTTGTCATTGGCTCTTCTGGATACGACAATACAAGTCGTCCAGGGGAATCAAACCACGGCCGTATTGCAATGTATGAATGGAGTATGGAGTCTCCTTCGGGTTACGATTTAACTTGGAATGCTTCTGCAGATCAAGAAGAAATGCTTGGAGCATCTCTTTCTGTTATCGACAGTATGTATGGCAATTCACATTCCGATCTTATTGCACTCCAATCGAATTGGACAGATGGAGCTGAATCTACAGGAAGGCTTTCTGTTTTCGCTGGAACACAATCTGGATTTGTGTGGGAATCGAACATCACAGAATCAACTGACGGGCCTTATTTTGGCAGATCAATGTCAAGCGGTGGTGACTTGAATGGTGATGGATACGGCGATTTCGTTGTCTCGAACACCGGTTCAGAGTCTTCTCCAACAGGTTATTCTGCAATTGAATTGTTTTACGGTTCTTCTTCTGGATTCCCTTCCACTCCAGACAAAACGATTCAATTGTTAGCCCAAGGGCGAATGTTTGGTACAGTCGTTGAAATCATCGACGATATCAACAATGATGGAATGGATGAATTGATTCTTCAGGAATTAGCACCGCTAAATAGACCCCTTTTATCTGCGAATGTGCATCTTTTCCTTGGCGCTCCCATCGACAATTTTTCATCGACAGCAAATTGGACCGGTGAAGGAAGCATGAACCAACGATTTGGATGGATGTTTGAAAGTGTTGGAGATATTAACGACGATGGATACATGGATACAATGATTGGCTCGAGTTCTGGTTATACTCCTGCAGGTTTACTCGAATTGTATCTCGGTTCTGCGAATGGTTTCCAAAGTTCACCTGAAGTTATTCAAACCGGAGTGCAACCACAACATCTTGGACTCATGACCGTGGGTAATTTTGATTCAAATGCAGACGGGGCTATTGAATTGCTTTACACGGTGAGGAATCAAACCAGAGGTACAAATTACGGGGTTGATGTTGTTGTTGTTTCCAAACAAGATTTCGATACGAGCACATTTTCTTTCAATGGAGAGGTGAGCCAATTACGCCTCGCAACTGCAGATCGTGGAGAAACAGCCATGGTCTTTGCACTCGATAACAATCAAGCCAATGGAGAACAATCATTGATTCATCTTGAACACATTGGAGACGGTTCTCCGGGTGGTTCTTGGATTTCAGAAGAGATGCTCCAATCACAGATAACCAGTATTCAATTTGAATCTTCAGCATCTGGAAAACCGTATCTCGTGTACTACGATACTGGGTTGGAAGGCGAAATCGTAAATTCACAGACAACCAATCTCTCAGGATTCATATTCAGAACATCAACTGCTTGGACTGCCCTTCATCAGGACATACGAACATTGAGTGAGTTTGGAACCAATCCAGCCTCTGCAATCGATGCAAATGGTGATCTCCATGTGGTTTATTCTCACAAGACAATTCAGAAATTATACTACAGTACTGAGGACGCTACTAAGCCAGATGGATGGTCTGGTGACGAACTTGGGACCGTAAATCTCACGACCTCTCCGTCGTTATGGTTTGAAGGTTCAGACATGCACATCATTACCAGAGATTCAGTCCTTGATCGAATCCAACACATTGTCAAAACTTCATCTGGATTCCAAACTTCGACAGTTGTTGACTCTGGCCTAGCAGTTGGACGAGAAGCAGTATCTACACAACTCTGGAATGGGGCCTCTATGCTTGCGACAACGGTCAACAACAGTGGTACATTCGAATTGCAAGTCATCAATATCAATACAGGTTCATTTGAAACGCTGGTCAATTTCACAGACGGAAATTCGAAAATTTCCATGTGTTCAGCTCCAGATGGAGACCTCATCGTAGCCTCAATTGATTCCAACCATTTCTTCAGAGTACACGAACGAAATAATTCTTCCATGGAATGGAGGAACGTTACTCAAACAGAGATTGGTTCAGGTCATCTTTCTCAACTGAGTGGAACTCCAGCTCTTTCATGCACGAGTCATGGTGATTCTTTGTATCTTGCAGTCAGAGGGCTTAACCATCCTCTGTATGAGCGCCAATCAGTTCTTGATGGTGGCAATCATTCATGGACGTACTCAGTTGACAACCAAATGAATAATCTCGTTGCTAGTGATAATGGCAGTTGGGACCTTGTCTCAACTGACTCGGGCCTCGTTCTGTTTACATCTACACCTACTACTGAAACTCTTCGAGTTAACATCATGAATCCTGTAAACGACACACTGTCCAGTACAAATGATGTAATCGGATGGTCATCTCACGAAATGAAGAACGTCTATACAAACGAAAATTTCTCATCTCTAGTTGATTCTAATGGAACGATCGTCCTCTCATTCTTCGATACGCTTGACGAGGACGTCGATATGCTCCGTCTTTATCCTGATTCTGACCGAGACATGATCTTCGACTCACTCGATGCTCTACCACATACTGGAGATCAATGGATGGATGCTGATTTAGACGGCTTTGGCGACAATCCAAACGGTCCTTTATCGGATGAATGTCCAAGCGACAATGGTCCTTCTGAATACTTCACTCAAGGTTGTGTGGATTATGATGGCGATGGCTTTGCCGACAGTATCGATGCTTGTCCCACTAATGCAGGTCGTTCAATTCACGACCGATATGGCTGTCCTGATTATGACGAAGATGGTTGGTCAAACAATGATGGAACGTGGATTTACGGCGATCGTTATCAACAAAATTGGAAACAAGTCCAAGACAGTGATGGTGATGGAGTAGGTGACAACTATGGCCCAGATTGTTGTGATGCGATCTTTGGACTTGCGGGAGGGATTGAAACAAGTCCTGGAGATAAATTCCCATTCAATCCTCGTCAATACAAAGATTACGATAACGATGGATATGGCGATAATGAAAGTGATTTGATTACAGGTGACTTTTGCCCGTACAACTACGGAACTTCTTACAGAGATCGCAATGGATGCGAAGACAGTGATGGAGATGGTGCAAGCGATCCATCGAATGTCGGCGGAATTAACTGGGATACTGATAATGGTGCAGACTTATGGGTCGATGACCCAACACAATGGGCTGACACTGATGGAGATGGATATGGTGATAATGGAACAATTGGAGCCACCAATCCTGATTTCTTCCCATACAATATTGCTGCAGCTGATGATAATGACTCAGATGGATATCCTGATCGATGGACTTCATTCTACGACGGTACGAATGCATTAGGACTCATCCTTGATGGATGTCCAAACGTTTACGGAACCTCTACAGACCCACTTCCAGGTTGCCCTGACAGCGATCTCGATGGCTGGGCGAATACAGATGATGACTTCCCTCTTGATTCGACACAATTTTTGGATTATGATGGTGATGGTTTTGGTGACAATGCAACAGGTAACAATCCTGATGCTTGTCCATTCCAATATGGGGTCATGGATGGAACTGATGGAAATGGTTGTCCGTTAGTAAATACGGATGATCTTGATGGAGACGGAATCTATGATGACATTGATTCTTGTCCAGACACGCCATTGGGTTCAACCGTTGATGCTACAGGTTGTTCAAACAGTCAATTGGATGATGACGATGATGGTGTATCAAATGCAGACGACATCTGTCCTAACACAACATCTGGGGCAACAGTTGACACTGATGGATGTAGTTCAGAGCAATTAACTCAGGATACAGATGAGGATGGTATCGTCGACCCTGATGATCAATGCCCAGACTCTATTGGTACCGATATCGATGCATTCGGTTGTGACGAATTCCAACGAGATTCGGATGAAGATGGAGTTGTTGATAATGACGACAATTGCCCTGGAACCCTAGCAGGCTATCCTGTTGACTCTGTTGGGTGTTTGGATGAAAGTCAATTAGATCAAGATCTAGATGGTGATGGCTACTCTGGAAACTATACTTACACAATCGATCCAGATAGCGGTCTAAAGATAGAACAAGCGGGTGATGCATTCCCACTTGATGGAACTCAGTGGTTCGATCAAGATGGTGATGGCTTTGGAGATAACCCGAATGGAGACAATGCTGATTTCTGTCCAGAGGAATTCGGAACTTCCTATCTTGATGCTCTTGAGATAGGTTGCTTTGACGATGGAGATGGATGGGCAGATAATTGGGGTAGAGACAAGTTCCCTGGTGATGCGACTCAATGGAATGACTCCGATGGCGATGGATACGGAGACAACTGGAACAATCCCGAGTGGAATTCTTCTCGAGATTCAGATTGGCCTGGCGAATTTGTTCTCAATGCACTCGTTCCAGACAAGTGTCCTGATTCACCAACCTCAAACGTTGATGATGACGGTTGTTCCAAGAGTGAAAGAGATACTGATGGAGATGGTGTGAACGATTTACTTGATAATTGCCCTGAGGATCCAAAAGGAGATGATGGATATGAGGACGGTTGCCCATTACCTAAACAATCAGGAACAGATGATAAAGCAACTGTCTTTGGTATGTCCGTAATGGCGTTTGGTGGCCTTCTTGGCGGCCTGATTCTCGTTCTGGTCGGAATTGGATTCCTTTTGCGAAGACTTGGAAGACTTGGAAACCGAGGTTATGATTACGATGATTACGATGATGACGATTTCTTCGATGATGATGATGGCTTTTCATTCACGACGCAACCAAGAGCCGCTCCTGCTACACGTTCACTTCCTTCCTCAGGCTCTCCATCCCGAGGCCCTCCAGGTTCAAAGAGCGGTCCTTCTAGAGGACCTCCCGGAGCAAAGACGGGCCCATCACGCGGACCTCCCGGAGGCGCACCTAGTGGACCGAAACGAACCTCTCAACCAGCAGCAGTAGGTAAGAAATCAGTAGGTTCATCACCTCATGACTCGTCACAAACCGATGACGATACACCTCAGAAGAAGGTTCGTAAGGCTCGTATTGAAGTTGATATGTCTCTCTTTGAGGACTGGCAAGCCGATGATAGAGAAGCAGCAGTTGATTGGGTGGTCGCTGGATTTGGTGATGGAGAGCAAGAACGAACCATCCTAATGCAACTCCAAGAAACTGGTTGGACAGCCCAACAATCAAGAGCAATCTACGATCTTGCGCGGAATCGATAATCAGTAGACTCAAAAACATGACGAGGTTGGGCAAATCGAAGGGGGGAAAATATGTCAGAAGGAGTACCAGAAGGAGCCTCTCTTCCCGAAGGGATTGATGTCGATGATACAGCTGCATATTTCGGCGTAACAGAGTCTTCCGACGTTCTTCAACAACTCATGGAGATGGATTCCAAACAAGCCCTATCCAAGACTCTCGAACATCTTTCTGATGTGGTTTTACAACCTGGTGAATTCAATTTTGAAGCAGCAAGCGAGCGTCTTCAGTGCGAAGGTGGAGAAATATATTTCCTCATTTTTGGCCATCTTAATCTCATGTCTCTTCCTGACCCCATGCTGGTTTTTGCAGGTCAACAAGATTCGACAGGCTCAATAAATTCAGCACACCCTCTTGCAACGGAAGAAGTAATTGAATCCATATCCGTACTTTTCGATCCTATGCAATTTTTGAAAATACTAGCAATTGGATATTCAACCGGAGGGGAATCTGAAGTTGACCGTTATCTTTCATCAATTCAAGATATGATGGCAAACCCGTCGGCGAATCTCGAGAAAATTCAAACTCTTGCATCTGAGTCAACATCTTCTCTTGATGTTGCAGGTCATGCACTTCCTATCGCCCTTCTTGCAAGTCCAGGTGCTGAACCTGCAACCATTGAGGCTGGATTAGCAATGCCTGTCCAGGAGAAGAAACCCGAACCAGTTTCTAAACCTGAAACACCTGCTCCGGTGGAGCAACAATCTCCAGAAGAACCCGTTTCAGTCCCTTTGCCGACTTCAGAATCGGTACCTCTTCCAAAAACAGTTGAAGCAGAAAAACCTTCTACCTCAGTTCCACTCCCTTCTATTGAAACATCAGTTGCAATGGAAGAATCTCCAAAGAATGATATTGAGGCAGATCTTGCTACTCAAGATGCATTTTCTGGAGCCTTTGGAACAGAATTAATCCCAGAGGTTGAAGAAGTGATTCAGCAACCTGTCGCCGAAGAGGTGGTTGTTGAGGAACCTATTGTTGAGGAACCTATTGTTGAGGAGCCTATTGTTGAGGAGCCAGAAGAAGAATGGGTCAGTGATGCTGAACGATTTATCGCAGCAGATGTTGACGAATCTGGAGCATTATCTGTTGAAGAATTAGCCGTTGCAGCAAATCTCCCTCTTGATGCAGCAGAAGAACTCCACAAAGCTGCAGATGCTGACGGAGATGGCGAAGTTACGCTTAGTGAGTTTGTTTCATCTGAGGCCGCACAAAAAATGTCGAGTCTTCCTCGGCCAGTTGCTCCGGTTCGTCGCCCAATTCAGAAGCAACAACCATCAGCACCATCTCCTGGTATTCAAGCACCTCAGGCTGGATGGCAACAGCAACCAGTTCAGCAACAGCCAATTCAACAACAGCAACCTATGCAGCAACAACCTATGCAGCAACAACCTATGCAGCAGCAACCTATGCAGCAGCAACCGGGAATGAATATCCAACCTACAATTCGTTCAGGTATTCATTGTAGAGGATGTGGTATTGGTCTTGATCCATATTGGAGATTCTGCCCAATATGTGGTAATATGAATACGAGTGCACATCGCTAATCATTACTTGGAAGAAAGACGCCTGATTCGGTAATACAGGTATCATCTAACCAAACTGAAGGTTCTGCTAATACGCCTGAGATGTGAATTCCTACGTTCGAATTTCCACCCAATCGAGAATTGTCTCCGATTGAGAAATAACAACTACCGAGCCGTTTCTCATCTTCCAAAACATTTCCAACAAGGCGCGCATTTGGATTCATCCCAAAGCCGAATTCGGCAACAGTCCAAACATTTTCACGATCTTTCGATTTGAGTTTCTTAGCCACTTCTCCGAATGATTGGCGAATATTTGCAGCGAGACTACCACCTTTTACGTCGATTACAGTTCCATTTTCGATAACAAATTCAATGGGCTCATCGATTAGTGTTGAGTCCCATGATCCATCGATAACGATGGTGCCATTCATTGTCCCCTCTTTTGGAAGAACGAACACTTTTCCTGCAGGTAAATTCATCAGCATTCTTGGACGATTACAAATTCCATTGTCGTCGAGTTTCCAATCTCTCCAACTCACTTCAAAAGTAACATCAGTCCCTGTTTCAGATTTGACATTGATGATTCTTCTTCGTCTCAATATCGTCCCAATGTTTGAGATTCTTCGTTTTACTTCTTGGAAATTAGCAGTCATGCCACCTTTTGTATACAGTTCGATGTTCATCCCCGGCATTGTTGCAACTCTTGCACCATCTCTGACTGCTTGCCGAACAGCACGAGTATGGGTAAGAGAATACTTTGTTGGAGCAATGACAACTTGTTGCTGTCGCATGAGAGATGCAACGGGGCTAGGGGGTTCTTCTCCATGGTGCCTTGATTTTGGCATGACAACGAGTAGAACTCTATCTGACCGTTGTTGGGTAGCTTCGTGCAACGATTGACCAATTTCTGCTGTTGTTGGATCGCAGACGATTAACACATTCTCTCCGCGTCGTATATCCATTGAAGTTTGAACAACTCGATCAGAGATGGCTTTCAGTTTTTCTTCCTCTGACATATCTTCAGAAATCGTGTTAACATCTTGATCTGGTACGTTTTGGTCTTCGTTGAGAAGCGCATCGATGTCTTCATCGACATCAGCATTGGATGATTTCTCATCCTCAACTTTCCCGTCGGATGGAAGCACCATGTATTCCCATATACTCATCCATATTGAATGTGTGGCTTTGCAAAACCAACATTTCCTATACGAGTCTTGATGAAGAAGTCATGTAGTGGTTGAACCATGAGCGAAAAAGACGAGTTTCTTCAACGAATCAAAGACATTCATCGAATAGGTAGCATCCAAGGCCATCTAGGTTGGGATCAAGAAACACTGATGCCGGAAAAAGGAGCAAAATCCAGAGGGGAAATTATGGCTTGGTTAGCTGCACTCGCTCATGAAAGAGTCATCGACCCAAAGATGGGTGAACTCTTGGAAAAGGTTGAGAATCGAAACGATTTAGATGAATCTGAACAAGCGAATGTCCGAGAATTTCGAAAGCGATACGATAAGGCAACAAAACTCTCGTCGGATTTTGTATCAACCTTCGCTCAAGCAAGAAGTGAAGCACTTGTAGCTTGGCAGAATGCTCGTTCAAATTCAGATTTTTCTGCATTCCTACCACATCTCGAAACACTCGTATCCTTAACGCGTGAAAAGATCGAAGCATATGGATACGAGGGGACACCATACGATGCTCTTCTCGATGAATATGAATCAGGAATGACCGTTGAAGATTATGACCCTCTTTTTGAGGGTTTGAAGCAACGCCTTGTTCCACTTCTTCATCGAATAATGGATGCAAAGAAGACCAATCCAGATCCAACCTTGCCAGAAGGTATGACCTTTTCAGTAAAATCTCAAGAAGAATTCTGTGTCAAGGTAAGCGAGAGAATGGGATTTGACTTTGCAGCAGGACGTATGGATGCATCAACGCACCCATTTTCAGCAGGAATTTGGCCAGGAGATACACGATTCACAACACGTTATGACGAACTTGATCCATTTTCTTGCCTCTATGCTGTCATGCATGAGACTGGGCATGCATTGTATGAACAAGGGCTTGATGAAACTCATCAATACACTCCAAGAGGTGATGCAGTTTCACTCGGTGTCCATGAATCACAATCGAGGTTATGGGAAAATCAAATCGGTAGAACTCCTGAATTCTGGGATGTTGCCATGCCATGGTTCAGAGAAGCATTCCCAGATGCTCCATCTTGGGATTCACCTACTCTGAACAGAATTGCCAATTGTGTGGAACCAGGATTTATTCGTGTAGAGGCAGATGAAGTGACATACAATCTTCATGTTATGTTACGATACGAGATTGAAAAGAAAATTTTCAATGAAGATTTTCCACTTAATCAGTTACCTGAATTATGGAATTCAATGATCTCTGAGTGGTTTGGTATTACTGTTCCTAGCGATACTCTTGGTTGTCTCCAAGACATTCACTGGTCTATGGCAGCGTTTGGATACTTCCCAACATATACACTTGGAAACTTGTATGCTGCCCAGTTGCTTGAAGCAATGAGTTTGGATCTAGGGTCGATTAACGACCACATCTCATCAGGAGATTGGTCTGAAATGCTTGAATGGCTGAGGGCTAAAATCCACAAGAGAGGCAGTGCTTTATTGCCAGCAGATCTCATTGAAGAAGCAACAGGTGCTCCTCCTTCCTCAGACGCTTTTCTGCGATATGTTGAAGAAAAATACGGAGAAATATATTCTCTCTGATTATTCTTCTTGATCTTCTTTAGAAGATGAGCCAACAAGTCTGTTAATGCGATCTGTTAGTTCATTAATGGCATCACCAAGATCGTTGCTTCGATCATCTTCGTGGTCTGTACCAAATGTTGTCCCAAGCAATGCGACCATTGCCCCAGACAACATCATCACAGCAGGCCAGTATACATCTTCTGCTACCATGCCTTCTGTGGCCTGCATTCCACCCCAAATTGCACCTGCAATAAATACAATTAATCCAATTATCATTTGTTGATATCCTTTTCCAAGTTGTTCTTCCATGCTACTCATAACACTCATGCTGAAATAGTTCATAGAGTAATTAAGTGTATTCTATAAAGGGCCCCGAATAATATCAATTCCAAGGGGTCATCAGGAGAGGCGAGCCAGCTTGACCCTCTTCAACCAATATTTTTCCTTTCACTCCAGTTGAGTCCGTTCTTTCAAACACAGGTGTTCCTCCCACGACCGTAAGAACGGGCCAACCTACCAATTTGAGTCCGCTGAATGGATTCCAACCGACTGTGGACCACGTGTTCTGATCTTCAACCATGATTTCTTTTGTCATGTCAACGAGTGTTACATCTCCATCATAGCCTTGTTCTAGTCTTCCTTTTCCGATCATTCCGTAGCACTCGGCCACATTCAAAGACATCCACTTAACGACTTGTTCAACGGTGCAAGCACCCCTTGAAGCGTGCGTTAGCATGACAGGGAGTGAGGTTTCAACCCCAGGCATTCCACTGTGCGCTTTTGGGAAACCTTTTGCTTTGTTCTCAAGCGTATGAGGGGCATGATCTGTTGCAATACATGCGATTGTATCATCATGAAGCCTCTTCCACAATGTTTCTTTATCGATTTGATATCGAATCGGAGGATTCATTTTCAAACGAGTACCACGCTCAGCGACATCACGTTCATCGAAGGTAAGGTGTTGTGGTAGTACCTCGGTTGTGATGTGTGCTTCACCTTCTTTTCCAGTGAGTGATGTTAATCCATGGAGCCAATCTGCTTCGATTCCTGAGGTAAGGTGAAGAACATGCAATCGATGTCCACTTGCTTGTGCATATCCAACTGCTCGCTTTGTAGCAATAAGTGCAGTTTGATCATCTCTCCATTCAGCATGTGCTTCCATATCTGTACGTCCATCGATCATTTTCTTACGTTCATTCATTCGATCTTCATCTTCAGCATGAACAGCAATCAATCCAGCAGTATTGTCAAAAATAGTCTTGAGTGCATTTGATTCATTGACTAACAAATCACCAGTTGATGAACCCATGAAGATTTTAATTCCACAAATCCCAGGAATTGCAATTGGTGCATCAGGAGTTCCAACAGCTTTTTGCAACTCCTCAACATTTGATTCTGTGGCTCCAATAAAGAAGCCATAGTTTGTTACACAGCGATTATCTGCAGTTTCCAATTTGTTGAACATTGACTCGAGTGTTGTTTGGCTTGGCACATTGTTTGGCATGTCAAGGAATGAGGTGATACCACCACTAGCGGCTGCACAAGAGCCAGTGTACAAATCTTCTTTTTCTGGTTGACCAGGGTCTCTAAAGTGAACCTGGGGGTCGATTAAACCCGGAAGAAGATGCAATCCCGAGGCATCGATAATTTGTGTGCTCGAATCATGAGGTTGAAGTCCACCTCCCGGTTGAACTGCTGAAATAATGCCATCAACGATTAACAAATCGCCGACAACGGTTGTCTCTGGAAGTATCATTGTTGCATTACGGATGAGCATACTCATATCGGCCACTAGTACGTTGCTAGAGCATTCAGTCAATGAATGCTCTTATCGCCTTCGAGCACTCTTTGGTCTGAAAGCATTACAGATTTCATCGTTCATATCGATGTATGGCCCTTGAATGAGGTCGACACAGTAAGGAACTGCTTTCCAGATCTCATCAATTGTTTCACGTATCGCCTTCGGCCGTCCTGGGAGATTAAAAATCAAACAAGATCCACGAATTCCTGCTGTTTGTCGGGAAAGAATTGCAGTTGGGGTAAAGGCTAACGAAATTGAACGCATTTGTTCACCGAATCCTGGCATCATACGCTCACAGACATGTTCTGTGGCTTCAGGAGTAACATCTCGAACAGCGGGGCCCGTTCCACCTGTTGTTACGATAACATTACAGCCAGTAATGTCCACAAGTTCAATCAAGGCTTCTTCGATGATATCTTGCTGATCAGGGATGCACCTGTAATGAACTTCAACGGGTGATGCAACCGCTTCTTTCAAAAAATCAAGAATTGCCGGCCCACCTTCATCTTCATACTCCTTTGAATGAGCTCGATCAGAAGCCACGAGTATGCCGATTACTGCAGTTTCTCCAACGTGTCCGTTGTGACCATCGAGCGATGTTGTTGAATCCATATTATCCAACCTAGTTTGATCCATACTTTTCCTTGATGTCATTATGGAAGTTATCCAATAATGTATCTTCAAACAGTTCGGTTTGTCGACGGTTCTTTGTGGAGCGTATGTGAAGGATTGCTGCTAGGATGAATACGATAATAATAATCGGAATAACCGCTTCAAGTTTGTATTTGTGCATGATTTTAACTATGCCTTCTGCGGTGTATGCCCACGTAATCGATGCAATGAAACCGCCAACCATCGTTGCAACAAGAACACGCATGAACTTCATTCTTGAAAGCAATCCAAGCATGGCCCCTACAAGAACACCAGATGCCATGAATGGAATCCATACAAAGACAATCAGTCCCCAGAAGCCCCATTTGTTGATCATCTCACGCTTCTCATTCGCAGTGTACTCAACTGTTGAAAGGATGTCACCAAGTAATTTTGTTTGGAGCATTCTTCCACCAAAACCATCTTGTCGAGCAACAGCAGCAATGCGTTCATCTTTGTCACCTTTGGTTTCAACCCGTCCAGCTCCTGAACGATCTGCCAAGGTCGATACTTGGTTACGGGCTTTGACAATTAATTCCTGAGATGTAAGCAAATCTCTGTTTCTCTCAGAAATGTACGCACGAAGTTCATCTTCTACTTCAGAGGCGAGACGCTTGTAGCGGAAATATGCAAATCGTGTTGTCGGTTTGAAAATAACAGAAATAAAGACGATACGATCATCACTTGTGATAACAGCATTTTCGAGTTTCAATGTATTATCACGTACAAAGAACAGATCCAATGAATCTCGAACTTCATCTTCGACTCTTGATAGCGAATGAAGTTCTTCAAAGAACGAAGTGTAATTTTCTGGAGCTTCTTCATCGTCTCGGTCACCTACGCCAATTCCGACACCTGAATCGAAATCAATTGCTTGATTGGAACCGATGGTTCGTACAGTGAGTTGAACTGGCTTAAAGACGTGGAAGAGGGCAAATTCATCAAGCACTTCACGAAGAATTTCATCCCGAATTGTTTTGCTATCACTGAGGGTATTTTCGGTGTTTTTGTAAGGGACCATAATGTCAATCGACAGATCTCTTGGTTCAACCTTAGCCAGTTCATGATCAATTGAAATTCCTAATCGGCGCTCACACTTTGAGATAATATCTTCAACCAGTCGAATGATGTGATTTCGTGAAAGAATATCGTCCGCTTCTTGGTGGTATACTTTATACATGATTGGATAAGCAATCAGAAGTGAGAAGATCGATAATGAAAGGGAATTGAAAGCCATCCACCAGGCTGGAATTCCAGCAGCTCCACCAGCGAGCATAGCTGTTTCACGACCGCCTCCTAGTTCAGCAACCAAAAGGATGTAACCCCAATTTCCTAGTTCTTGTACAGACCAACATGAACGAGGCCCGGGGTCTGTTATACGGACTTCTCGTACCGTCTCGTCTCCTCCAAATGGGAGGAATGCGAAACCTTTGGTCGTAATATCAAGTTCAAAATCAACAGATTTTTCTAATATTTCCATCATAGGTTGAATGGAATCATTTTCAGCGTCTTCCCTTGTTTCATACATCTCGACTGATAGAGAAACAACGTAATTTCCTTCATCGAGTGAACCGTAATCTGCCTTTGCATGGGCACGATTGTTTTCATCGTCTAAAGCCCGAATAGATTCTGTGGCATTTGAGGAACTTGACGTTCCTTCTTCTACGATGTTGTAGGTCAATACAACATAGCCAGCAGGTAAATTGTAAACATTTAGTGAGAAGACTTCAGCATCCTCATTTGGGAAGATGTGAATCCAAGGTTCATCATCAACTTCGTTGCATGGATACTCTCCAATGTCTAGGAATGTATTGGAAGCACTGTGATCCATTGCCGTAGATTGTCCAAGCATACCGGATGACATGGATAGAATGAGTGCCCCGTAGAGGATTCCATACATTACGCCAACGAAGAGAACTGGGTTTTCCTTTTTTGCAAAAATACTGCGATTATCCCCATCCGCACGTCTACGGCGAATTTCATCGAGTTCCTTAAGCAATGAATCACTCTTAGATTCAGGTTCAGGAACCTCTTTGGGCAGTTCCTCCCCAACAATTGCCTCCCCCATGTGTTTAGCACATACGTGATTGCAAATGAACCCATTGATGAAAATGGATGAAAGGTGGGTTGGGCCGGACTTGAACCGGCGACCTCGGCATCTTCAGTGCCGCGCTCTCCCAACTAAGCTACCAACCCTTTCGTGTCGCCCACGTGACGTGGGATTTCAAGCCTTCGTAGTTCACTCTTGGCCATCTAAGACACTTGTTTGCATATCAAAGAGGGAAGCAAAGCCAATTTCTGCACAATCCAAGAGTGCTTCGAGTTCTTCACGTTGGTACGTGGCTTCTTCGCCAGTACCTTGGACTTCGACGAATGAACCGTTACTGATTTTGACGACATTCATATCAACATCAGCATTTGAATCTAGGATGTAGTCAAGGTCAAGATAGGTCTTTCCATCGATAAGGCCAACTGAAATTGCAGCAACATCATGAGGTAAAACACGCATTTCGTGTTCATGTTGTTCTTCGGCAGACAATGAAGGAGCGCTCCAACCTGAGCGTCGCTGATCTTCAGTTGGACGAAGATGCTTTGGAAGGCATTGTCCATTGGCAATCAAACGACGGATACCAAGACGAAGAGCTAGATTTGCTGCAGTAATAGAAGCACAACGAGTTCCTCCATCAGCATTCAAAATATCACAATCGACATTGAGCGCAACAGGGCCAAGTTCCTCAAGATCAACACCCGCTCTTAGTGAACGAGCAACAAGTCGTTCGATCTCTTGTGTCCTTCCCTTTGCACCACGGCGTTCTCTTCTAAATCGAGAATCTGTAGAGCCAGGGAGGAGAGAATATTCAGCATGAACCCATCCTTTGGTAGAATCTCGCGGAAACCATCCTGGCAAGCGTGCTTCTTTTGTGCAACATGCGAGAACAACAGTTTCTCCTTGTCGGTAAAGAATGGATGCTAGAGCGTTGCTTGTGAAGTCAATTTCAACTTCGATATCTCTCATTTGGTCAGCATTTCTCGTGGTCTTTAGTTCAGTTTTGAATTTGCCCATGGCTCTGCCACGTGGTTGAGTTCATCAATGCTTTTGTGACCTCGAAAGAAGAGCATGCGTATGTTCAAGAGGTCGCTTCGTTTCCAAGTAACATGGGTCGACACACTGCTGTCATTTGCGGCGTCTCAAGAACACCTATCGGCCGATTTATGGGTGCACTCTCATCGATGAGCGCTGTTGATTTAGGTGTTGCATCTGTCAAGGAGTTACTTGGGCGAATGGACATCAATCCTTCTTCCGGCATTGTTGATGAGGTACTCATGGGACAGGTTTTGCAGGCAGGCATCGGACAAGCACCTGCTCGACAGGTTGCCCTCGGTGCAGGATTGCCTGTTTCAACATCCTGTGTTACGATTAACATGGTTTGTGGATCTTCGCTCAAAGCAGTTATGCATGCAGCAACAAGCATCAGAATGGGTGAACATAACGTTGTTATTGCAGGAGGAATGGAAAGCATGTCCAATGCTCCACAATTATTGATGGGTCAGAGGAAAGGAAAGAAAATGGGTGATTCGAAACTCGTTGATTCAATGATTCATGACGGATTATGGGATGTTTACAACGATATGCATATGGGTAACACAGGAGAAGTCGTTGCTCGTGAATGTTCAATCAACAGAGATCAAGCAGATGCTTTCTCTGTTCAAAGTCACAAAAAAGCAGCAAAAGCATGGGATGAAGGATGGTTCGATTGGGAAACCTTCGCTCTTGAAATCCCTCAACGTAGAGGCGAACCAGTTCTTCTTGAACGGGATGAAGGGATTCGACCTGATTCATCAGTTGAACATCTCTCAACACTCCGAACTGTCTTCGACAAGGATGGTATTGTTACCGCTGGAAATGCAAGTACACTCAATGATGGAGCCAGCGCAGTCCTTGTCACAAGTGAAGAATTTGCAAAGGAACAGGGATGGGAGATTCTTGCGACAATCGAGGATTATTGCACCGCTGGTGTTGAGCCAGAACGCGTTATGAGCGCTCCAATCCCTGCAGTCAAGAATCTACTTGAACGCAACAATCTAAGTGTATTGGATGTCGATGTGTACGAGCATAATGAGGCGTTCGCATCAGCTTCATGCGCAGTTGCTCAAGAAGTTGGTATTCCTCATGATCGATTCAATCTCCATGGGGGAGCGGTTAGTCTTGGCCATCCGTTAGGTTCCAGCGGAACACGTTGCCTCATCACCATGCTTGGCGTTATGCGAAGGCTCGATGCTAAATCTGGAATTGTAACACTCTGCCTTGGTGGCGGTAATGCGGTTGCAATGTATGTTCGTAGATGAGACCAATCGTTGGGTTCATTGCTTGGGAGTGTTTGGGTTGAATCATGCGCTGGGTTGTAGGAGTGTTCCTCATATTGGTACTCGTTGTACCAACAGCGACTGCCTGTGAAACTGAAGCAGCTCGTTTACTCAGCGGAAAATTCCCTTCTCCTACTGGCATTTCTCCCGATAAGGACGAATCTATCCGAGAGGCTGTTCGATTGGGGAGTATTGGTCAAGAGACTGCACGTCATACGCTATGGCGTGTATTGATGGGAGAAGTTTTGACCGAAGAAGAAGTAGCCGCCGAGATTGATCGAGCAATGATTGAAAACGGTTCGAATCCAGATTGGCCTAGTTTCGAAACCATTGTAGCTTCTGGTTCAAATGGAGCAATCCCTCACGGTGATCCTGATAATCACGGAGCAGGGCCGAAGGTTGTCGAAATCGGCGATATCGTCGTCGTTGACCTTGGAGCACGTGTCAATGACTGGGTAAGTGATATTACGAGAACATACAGCGTTGGTCCAACAACAAATGAAACGATTATTGAAGTATACATGACCGTATATGACGCACAAAACGTCACCTTCCCCGTCATTGAAGCAGGTACACCCGCTTGGCTCATTGATGATTTAGCCCGTAATCATATTGAAGAGCAAGGCTATGGAGAATATTTCATTCACAGTACCGGCCACGGATACGGTGTTTGTGTCCATGAACCGCCGCTTCTCTCTAGCGGAACAGATGACCCATTGTTTGGATTATCTTACAATCAACAACCGCTTGCAGTCTGGGATGCTATTACCATTGAGCCAGGAATCTATCTTGACGGTTGGTTTGGTGTTCGAATCGAGGATGATTTCCTTGTCAATCAAGAGAGTTCAGAATTCTTATCGATTGATTTGCCCAGAGACCTTGATTGGTTTATGATCAAAGCAGATGATTATTCACAATCCGATATGGGCTCAATAGACGGTTCAGATTCTGAAGAGGAATCAGAAACACTTCCGTTCCCTGTAGGAATGGTTCAAACAATGATGTTACTAACTATTGTAGCATCAGCCTTTGTTCGAAATGAGAATGAAGAATGATCACTCTTCTTCCGTCTCTTGACGGAATGGACTGAATATACCAATATCTTCAATAATCTCAGAAGGTCCTGGAAGAATCGATAAGATATCATCAGTTCGTAATCCAGTTGCTTTGTAGATTCGATTTGCTAAGGCTTCTTTTTTCGTCCTTCCTGGTGAAAGGACTGCATACCGTTCACACCGCTCTTTGATGGTCGAAACGGTACCTCCAAGTAGCAATGGCACCCCATTGATAGCAACAAGTCCAACGGCCATTTGGACATCTAAATCCTTGAACCATTGACGTTGACCGCGAACAATAAATGCGCCCTTACCTACATATTCACCCGTCTGTGCGGACTTGGAAACTTGAGCAGGCTTTACAGCGAAAACGGTTCCATGAGCGCCTCCACCATTCCATGCTCGACTCCAACAAAGTGCGAGAGTAGCAGCTTCCTCTAATTTCTCATCTGTGATTCGCTCATCTCCGAGTTTATCGACGATTCGATAGGAAGCAACGCCAGGTGGAAGTTGTCCAAACGGGTCCTCATCAATTGCAAAGCCTTGTGTTGCTCGGAGACTGCAACTTGGTGCGCCATGAAGATCAGCGTGGAGATACATATCTCCCCCAGAAAGATGTTTCTTGACAATCGCATCATTCCCTTTCGCATCTTTTCCTCCAACCAATAAATGGCCTCCAGATATGATGCTCCAACGGTGCTGCTCGAACCACAGACGTTTACTTCTACGAACTGTTTGAAGCCGTCCACTCGCTTGTTGTTTTGCTTCTTTCTTCTGTGCTCGTTTGAATTCTACCTTTGTATCTGCCAAGGCTGCTGTCGCTCCAGAGGTTTTGTCCTTCTGTTTACGAGCTGATTCGAAATATCGTTGTGCATTTTGGTGTACTGTTTCATCAAGAGAGAGCGTGAAAACCTTTCCAGGTTCTCCATTTTCATCTGGAAGTCGAACCATCATCGTGCGATCTGCAGGATTGCCAGAATCAACCCATGGATTTTCCTTTAATCCAGAGAGAATTGCTTCCCATCCCTTTGTTTCAAGTGCTTCATTTGCTTGTTGTAAAATCGTTTCAACATGCGTCCAATTGGATTGAATCGCGTGGCCAATCGCTTGCTGTTTCTCAATTTTCTTTGCAAATCCTTCCAGCGCCTTTTCTTGTTGTTTCAACCGGCGCTCAAGCCGTTCTACATTTGTCGAATGGCCGCGTCCAGGTGCAGCAGCATCGAGTTTTTCTCGCTCTCGTCGTGCTAATGCATTTGCGTCATGATGTCCTTTCCAGGCATCAATGGCCGAAGTGAGAGTTGGATATTCAATGTATATTGACGCTGAATGGGATGGTAATAAGAGAGGTGTCGCTTCTTTTGCGGTCTCTCGAATCACAGCATTTGCTGCAGAATCATGCTCTTTGGTAGAAGCGATAGTTTGGAGCGCTTCAGCAGAATGTTCTTCATTCGGTTTTACAATAAGATAGCCTTGTTTTGAAGATTTTAATTCATTCAAGAAATGTGTCAAAGAGTCATGAACGACACCTGTATCTGCATCTGTAGTTGAACTGTTTGGCTCAAGACCTGCATGTTCACATACAGCATTTGCATACACACCACCGAGGTTGATTTTACCTCCAAGAGTTGAAACTAAGTCACGATCTGAATCTGAAAAGATATCGTTGATCACATCAGGAGTTAACGTGTAAGGATCTACTGCAGCAGGTGGAGGAATGTACACTTCTCCCTTCTTGATGGTTCGTCCAGCATAACTCGCATGAGTAAGGGGCTGAATAATGACATCTTCTTCATCCATCAAAATGACATTCCCATCCCTAAATAATTCAACACTTAGAGAGCGTTTGCCATGTTTTGTATCAAATCTAAACAGAAGGACCCGATCAAATCCGAGTTGTTCAACACCTGTTAATCGAGCATTTTTGAGATGTTTTCGCAGAACCATAGCAAACGGAGGGGGCGTCATCGGCATTGGACGATCTCTCTGTGAAGTGTATACGCGTTGTCCACGAACAATGACCAAATCAAATTGATCAGATTCTTTTGGATTGATTCGAAGAACGATTTGTTCGTAATGAGGCATGTAGGCTTTCTTGACATAGGCTCCTGCCCATGAATCGAGTTCCTGCGAAACAGCACGAACGTCAAATCCAGTCATTGATGCCTTCATTTCAATACCTCCTATTCCTCAAAACTCAACAACACTTTACCGATGTTTTTCCCATCATGTATGTATTGGTGAGCCTTTGCAACATCACGTGCTTCAAACACTGAATCAATTATAGGAGTCAGAACTCCCTCTTTAATTCCATTGACAATGCGTTCCATCTGTTCTGTCATGACATCTTCATCAGGCCATGTACCCATATGGACGCCGAAGACGCCTTGATTCCGAGACATCATTTTCATTGGATCGAAACGAGGACGTTTCCTAAATGCAGAGAACGCTTTGAGAAGAGAACGTTTTGAAGAAGGAGCTGCAGAAGACATACCGTAGGTGTATAATTTTCCACCATGTGCTAGAACAGATAGGCTTCGTTTGAGATGTTCGCCACCTATTGGATCAAGAATATGATCGACGCCTTTTCCATCAGTTGCTTTCTTGATGAGTTCTACAAAATCTTCGTTGTGTCGATCGATTGCAGTCGCTCCGTAGGATTGAATAATATCTGCTTTGGCTGAAGATGCAGTTGACCACACATTGGCGACCCCTGCCCATTTGCAGAGTTGAAGAGCTGCTGTTCCAACCCCTCCGCCACCACCGTGAATTAGAACCGAATCAGTTGGTTTTAGATTTCCAAGATGGTGAAGCATGTGATGTGCTGTGATGTAGGTGACTGGCATTGATGCAGCTGCCTCTAGCGTCATCTCATCAGGAATTGGAATGACTCGATTGACTTCAGTAACAACATGAGTTGCTTGTCCTCCAGTTCTCATCATCCCTACAACTCGTTGTCCAACTTGGAAACCTTTGACATCGCTTCCTAGCGCATGGATGACTCCACTAACTTCGTAGCCAGGAGTAAATGGAAACGGCGGTCTTGGTTGATAGAAACCCATACGCATGAGTGTATCTGCGAAGTTAATCCCAGCAAAATGAACCCGAATACAAACTTCATTTTTCTCTGGAATTGGAATCTCAATATCTTGGATATCTAGGACCGATGGAGATCCAGGTTTCGTAATTACAACTCTATATGGCATTCATTCAACTCCTCTTAGGTTCCATCCATTCGATTGTTGCTCAACAAGCCCCCTTCGTTCATGTGAGAGTAGATGCGCAAGAGTTTGGTCTTGAGCAAGACCAGGGTGTGCATCTGGTGAATCTGAATACGCCATAGTAGCAATGGCTGAAATTGTCTTATGCCCATTTTCAACAGCGTCGAGCACTTTTTGATGGCGTTGCTTTCGATGCTTGATGTAATATGACAAAGTACGTTCTGGCAACGGAATAACTGGACCATGGCTTGGGAATAAGAGGTGAGGATTCAACGTGCGAAGACGTTCTAATTGCTCAATATAAACATCAA